>Ga0164318_10003030_pt1 | contig 15814 bp, 14 predicted proteins | sample GuaBasSedimGuay9_FD_113734 | JGI IMG/M metagenome (GOLD analysis project Ga0164318, IMG submission 113734) | Subseafloor sediment microbial communities from Guaymas Basin, Gulf of California, Mexico - Guay9, Core 4571-4, 0-3 cm | ecosystem: Environmental > Aquatic > Marine > Hydrothermal vents...
AAGACTCTGCTGCTTCTTTCGACGTATATATCTCTTTTTTAGTGCACCAAACCATTGTACCATTGACTTGTCCTGCGTATTTACAAGTGGAGCAATCGCGAGCCATGCTACCACCTTGCCTTTAGAACTCTGCAATTTCAATTTCAAAAATTTCTGAGTTTGTATCGGGATAAAATACATTGCTTTTTATAGTTAATTCTTTTCTAGTAATCTTCCTAGCGGTGCTTATGACTAGTCCAATTAGTGGGCATAATGGTGCTATGTTTGATTCTCTAGCCATCCTTGAGGCTTGGGCAAATATACAATCTCTTATTTCCAGCTTTATGTCATTCTCAGTCGATTTATGTATGTCTATTTTCTGAGCGATTTTTTTCTCTAAAAGAAAATCAGTGATTTTTCTTAAAATCGTATCAATGGATTCACTTCCGTCAAATTCAGGAAACCCCAATCCTTTAAGCAAAATACTTGCTTTATCGTCAATCATCGCCATACCTGCCTGCCTTGATACAAGCAGCGAATCACTCATTAAATTTGTCATTCCTTTACCAAGGCCGTATACTACTAAATTCATGAAAAGATTCATTTCTCGAGCATCCATATTACGAACCTCCAAATTCAACTTAACACATCTGCTACTTTTTTAGCAGATTTTTTCATTTCAAATAGCAATAAACCCAAATTAGCATCTGCTTTACTTATTGTCGATAAAATTGCATCCTTGCCGCTATTAACGAGTGTTATTATCCCTTTGTCGGTTCTAATAATGAGTTCTTGTAAAGTTCCTTTTTTCAGCTCCGAAGTGGCACGATTTGCAATGTTTAATATCGCTGCGTTCATTGCTGCAACTAGATTCCTATCAAGATTAGTTCTAAAATTTGAAGCCATTAACAATCCGTCAGTTCGGATTATCGCACTTGCCTCTATTTCTGGATCTGTACTTTCTAAATCCTTTAATATGGATGCTAATTTATCTCTCAAGGAGACCGGGGACATGGCACCAATCCTCCATATATTCCATATTAACTATTTTTAACAAGTTGGATACCTTCTGTTTTTGAAGGCACCAAACCCAAATTATATATCATGTTTAATAATTCTAAAAGGCCCACTTCAAGATTTGATCCTGTTATTGCTGATGTTTCAATAACTTTAGCAGAACTTATTTTCAGTAATTTCTGAACAGTCTCTGCATCAGCAGCCCCTTCGAGATCTTGTTTGTTTGCTAAAATAACCATAGGAAAATCGTTTTTGAAATACACTTTAATCTCTTCATAAATTGATATGGCAAGTCCAACTTGACCAAGGTTTGTACTATCAATAACGAATAGGACTCCTTGACTTCCTTTAGAAATTGCTTGTCGTACAGGTGCAAAGCGCAACTGTCCAGGAGACCCCATTAATACAACCTTAAAAATAGACGGGTCCTCGTGGTTTACATCAACGTTTTTGAGAATTCTGTTTTTAGTTTTATCCCAGAAAACTATTCCTAAGTCAAATCCAATTGTTGTAGAGCGTCCATCTTCGTAATAATATTCGATACTTCTTGCATTGGAATCAAATTTATGAACAAGGGTTGTTTTTCCCGCATTGGTAGGCCCTGCTACAAACACCTTTATAGTTTGCACTATACCCCCACCGTCATTGCGTGTCTGCATTGGCCTTTAAACTACTATTTTCCCGACTTAATTCAAAAATTCAGGTTTTTAATCCATTTTTAATATTTATTTTAGTAATACTATGAATTGACGCCAGTATTTAAAAAAGTTGGTGAAGTTGGACATTTACTAGAATATGCATTATTGCATAGATTATAATATTTTGTAATGCATTTTGTGCAAAATGTCATGAATTATTTATACAAAATGTACAATTTATTTTTTTAAAAAATATTCTTTATAAATAAGGAATATAATCTAAATTAAAATAATTACAGAAAATAAAATAATGTTAATAAAAAAATAAATATTTTCAAACAGTAATACAATATGTAAAATATAATGATTATTACAGCGAATATTAATTATTTACAAATAACCAGATGGAGGCTGTGGCTATACCTAGCAATTTTATTGAATCACTTGTTGGATTATTAAAAGGAGGTCCACAGTTAGTTTTAGTAAAAGGAGAGCCTGGCACTGGAAAAACAACTTTTGCTTTTACTCTTTTGAAATCATTAAAACTTTATGGAAGTATTGCTTATTTTGCAGCACGTGAAGAACTTAGAAAAATAGAGTTATATGCACCAGAACTCCTTCAAGAGCTCCCTAGAGAGTATATTTTTCAAATTAAAAATCCAAGATATATATCGGTAGTGAAAAAACAAGATGCAATAAAGTATCTTGGATTTGAAGGTAAGCATCCTTTAATGCGTATTATCTTTGATATATGTGACACATCTGAAAGAGCTTTTGTTGTGATTGATAGTATCGATGCCATCAGAGAAGAGCTTGAATCAGATGAATCGCTGACTGATTTTATTAAGGATTTAACAGAGCTTGGAATATTGAAAAACGTGTCATATATTTTAGTTAGTGAGAGCTCTAAGGTTGATACAAAACTGGACTATTTTGCTGATGTAATAATTCTTCTTAAAAGACGATATGTACAAAACAGGCTTGTACGTGAACTTCAGATTGTTAAAAACAAATTCAACCCAATATTCAAATCCTTCTTGCTATTCACTATTATAAACCATCGTGTTATTACAGTCCATCTAGACAAAAAGCGAATATTTCCTAGTGATATTGCAACAAGAAAGACTGCATATCCCATTAAACATTTTTCTCATGAGCTATTCTTCACAGGCATTAATGTACTTGATAATAAAATTCTAAGTGGAATTAAGAAGGGCTCCGTATTGCTTTTTGGTATTGACACAAAAATACCTTTACCGTACAAAACACCTATTTTCCTAGCCATAGTCATCAATTTCCTTTTACAAAATAAGTCAGTTTATCTAGTACCACCTATTGCATTTAATAAAAAAGGTTTCAATGATATGTTATCTTTGTGGGTGCCCAAAGAGAAGTTGAATATTACATATTTCAACTACAAAAAAGATGTATCGCTGGACGATTTGATTGTGTGGGATAAAACTCATGAAAATGAAAGAGAATATCTCAAGATTGTGATACTTGGTGCTTTAGAACAATTCTTCAATCATAATGATATAGTTATATATGTAGAGCATGCAGTTAGCTTAGCTCATAAAAATAATAGCTTATTGATTATTACAGCTCCACTAACTTCACCATTATATGAATACTTTAGACATGTTGTTCCATATTTAATTGAACTACATTGTCTTGGGAGTGGTATCGGATTGATAGCTAGAGCTCCAGTCAGTGATGTTGCATATATTCTACAGCTACATATGGATAATGGATATCCACAGGTTGATCTATATCCAGTTTATTAAGAGAATGTTAGTTGTGTTAGTTTACGTAATTAGAAAATCCTTTAAGTTTTAGTAGCAATGGTGTTTTGCTTGATTAATAATAAGTCAAAACAAATAAAGGCTTATCCACGCTATTTGACAACAGATGCTAAACATTTTAATCCAGTAGTATTAGCAAAATGGACTGAAAAAATTGTTACAAGATGGGTTAACAATGTACAACTAAAGAAATATACAGCTATTTATTGTGCAGGTGTTTATGGAGGAATTGCAACAGCATATACTGTTGGTTGCTGCTTAAGATGCGTTTTTTGTTGGGTCAATTGGTCTCGAGATTTTCCAGAAAGATATGGAAAATATCTATCCCCCGAAGAAGTATATACTCAGCTAGAAAGTGCAGGAAAGAAAAGGGGTATTCGAAAAGCACGAGTTTCTGGAGGAGAGCCAACCATAGGTAAAGTTCATCTTCTTGAACTTTTACGGTTAATTGAAGAGTCTAATTACTTTGATTTATTCATACTCGAAACAAATGGGATTCTTTTTGGTGTTGATGAAGATTACGTCAGAGCGTTACAAAAATTTACAAAAGTCCATGTCAGAATTTCTCTTAAAGCTGGTACGCCAGATGCTTTCACCAAAAAGACTGGTGCCATTCCCGAAAGCTTTGAGATTCCCTTTAACGCAATTAAAAATTTAATTAAATATAAGATAAGCTTTCACGTCGCAGCGATGAGCGCAGATCCGCGTTTTATGACTCTTGAAGAACGTTTAGCTCTGGCGAAGAAACTTGCCGAGATAGATCCTTTATTGATTAAGCATTTAGAAGAAGAAATTGTTGATCCTTACAAAAACACGCTCAAACGTCTTAAATATGCTGGATGGGATGTTGAGTGGCCATTGAGAAAAATATACAAGCCTCTCTCAAACTTGTTGAAAAATGAATGAGTATTCTTTAAACAAACAAAACTATAGTGCAAGACACATTAATTGACTTTTTGAAGTAAGTTTTAATCCAAAACCAATTCTTGTAAGCTCATTATATTGATCCTCTTTAAGCCATGTCCAAAGAATTTTTCTTTTTCGTTCAAGGCCCTTAAGTACACTTAGTTTAAGAAGTTCGCTAATGAGATGTGTATTGTTAACATTTATCTTATTAACCCAAATTTTTATCAGTCTACTATCTGTAAAAATGCCGCAGTTTTTGTCATCAATTATTACATTGTATGCATATGTTTCCCAAAGTGAATTTTGAAATATTTTACTTAACTCTTTCATTCTTTTAAGAGCAATCCATTCGTACTTTGGGGTATAATATAATCCAATTACCTCCCTAAAATCACTTGGTGGTGTATCATCCCAATTTCGAACTGTGACTTCAGCATTGACTTCTGGTTTCAGTTTAGGAATGGATTGTATATCTACTTTCAGCAAATCATATAGCCTTCGGAAACCAAGTTTGCAGTAAAGGTTAAGGGATCTTACGTCTTCTGGTTCAATAAAGATTTTTTCACAGCCTAGTTCTTTTGCTTTTGATATTACATGTTTCATTAATGCTGTAGCAACGCCTTTTCTTCTGTATTTTGGCCTAGTTAAAAGCCATAAAATGCTCATATAGGTGCTTTCATCATCTGAATCAACTACATAATCCAGTTCACCGATTACTTTGTCATTGTATTCTGCAATAATTATATCACCATTAGCCTCTTTTACAGTCTCGAAGTGTATTCTGAATGTCTGCGGATCAAGCCATGGACCGCCATGCATGTATCTCTCAAATGGAGTTAGCTCATCCCAACTAGTCTCATCTAGAAATTTCATTTGATCAAAGTGCCGCCACTTTTCTACGTCGTCTATGTTACACGATACAATTTCGAACGTGTCATCTAATTTTGCTTCTCTTAATTTAAACTCTAACATGTTTATCAATAGAATATCATTTACGAAAAATAAATGAGTTTCTATCTATCTTCAGATTTGATTTATCCCTTAAGTATTTTTATAACCTTCTCTAATGGCATTTCTGTTTCTTGCTGAGCTTGCATGTCCCGGATTTTGACAACATTTTTCTCTAACTCTGCCTTACCAACAATTATCACATATGGTATCCCTTCTTTATCTGCAAACTCTAGTGCTCGTTTTAACTTCTTCTCAACAATCACATCTGTACTAATCCCTGCATCTCTAAGTTTCTTAGCAATAGTAAGAGATTCTGTAAGCGTGTTGATTGGGATAATGAGTACCATCGGAATTTTATCTTTTTTACCAATAAATCCTTCAAAATCTTTCTGTTTGAGGGCTTCATAGATTACATCAAGTCCGAAAGTCATTCCGACTGCTGGGTAATCTAGCTTACTCTGAAGGAAATTCTTAATCATTTCATCCCAGCGTCCTCCAGCTGCGACAGAACTTTTTATAGTTCCATCTTTAAGATAGACCTCCCACATAGTTCCAGTGTAATATGCTAAGCCTCTTGCAAGACTTGGTTGAAAGATTACATCATCCTCGGGTACCTCGTATGCACTACAATAAGAAAAGAAGTCTTTAAGCTCCTGAAGACCTTCCTTACCAATCTCATTTGTTATTATATTTTCAAAATAAGCTATTTTCTCTTGGGTAGATCCGGCAGCACCTTCTATAACTTGAAATAGTTTATCTATCTGGGATTCTGATATCCCACTTTCACGTAATTCTTCGATAACACCATCTTTACCAATTTTGTCTAGTTTATCCAAGGAGAGAATCGTGCTTATACGCTTGTCTTCTGGAATTTCAACATATTCCATTATGCCATTGAGCAGTTTACGATTATTTACAAGAACTTTGACATCTAATCCAATTTCTTTGAAGATATCAAAAGTCATTGCAATAAATTCTGCATCAGCAGCCATACTTTTTACGCCTACCACATCCACATCACATTGTGTAAATTCTCGGAGTCTCCCAGTTTTAACAGGGCCATCTCTAAAGACCTTACCAATTTCATATCTCTTAAATGGAAATCTAATCATAGGATTAAGGCCAATAACTTTAGCTAATTTTATCGTGAGTTCATAACGTAAGCCTAACTGTCTTCCACCTTGGTCTGTAAGTTTGTATGTCTCCTTTAGAATTTCCTCTCCCCCAGCATACTTGCTGGCAAGAACACTATAATATTCGAGTATCGCCGTTTCCATCGGCTTAAATCCATATTTCTTAAATTTATCAATCAGTATGCCAACAATTTTTTCCCGAATTATTTGTTCATTGGGTAGGTAATCACGAGTTCCTTTAAGAACTGGTATATCCAAAAAAGCACCTCCAAGAGCTTTATTTAATCCCTATTAATGATTATATAATCATTAATACCATCAGCGTAATCTTAATATAATCTACTTTGTTTCCATTCTTTTTTGAGCCATTTATTTTTTTTGGATGTTTGTTTCACATGTGATTTTTCATCATTTGTAACTGTAACGGTTAAATTAAAATTAAGTTTAATTGTTAAAGTATTCTCTACAGCTCCTTAGTTCTGGACTGGTTTTTATCGGCCTTTTGTATATTGTGATTGTATTCCTAGCGTGATATACATTTATATATTCTGACTGCAATTTATACTTTTGATAAGGTGTATGTCATGCCTGCTAGTGCAAATATCTCTGCTGGTGAAATAAAAGAAAAGTTTATAGAACTTGTTAAAACTGATGAAGAATTTAGGTTACTCTTAATCGGGGCACTTTCTAGTGGACTTATGACTAAAACGGAGTATCATCGTCTTATTGAGGAAATTAAAAATTTGAGAGAGGATTTTAATAAAGGCTTTTTTGAGCTGCGTGAAGAGATGCTTCGACTTCGTGAGGACTTCAACAAGCGGTTCGAAGCTCATGAGCGGGAGATGGCCGAGCTCCGCAAGGAAACCATCAAGCTTCATGAGGAGCTTGCACGGCTCCGCGAGGACTTCAACAAGCGGTTCGAAGCTCATGAGCGGGAGATCAGAAATCTCTGGGAGGAATTAAAAAAACTTAGAGAGGATATGCAGCGTGGATTTGAGCGTGTAGACAAACAATTTGAAAGAATGCATCGATTAATAGGTGTGTTAGGTGGCCGTTGGGGCGTGAAAGCAGAACGCGCATTTCGTGATGCTATTATAGATTTAGTAGAACAAGCTGTCGGTGCAAAAGTAAAACGAATTGTTTTGCATGATGATACAGGGATGGTCTATGGTGAACCATCTGATATTGAAATAGATCTCGCAATACAAAATAAAAGGCATATTCTTGTAGAAATAAAATCTAGAATTCGGAAGAGTGATGTAACTGAACTTTTAAGAATTGGTGAACTTTATAAAAAAGAGTTTAATGTAGACCCCTTATTATATATAGTGGCTCCTGAAATCGATAGAACAGCATACGAGTTTGCGATTAAAAAGGATATAAAGGTATACTCAGTTACTGAGGATGGCATAGCAACAGCTTAGGCAGCTCTATTATTACAATACAATCAAATAAATTTAAATTATGAGTAAAAAGAAAATATGTTTGTTTTTGTAATTGTGCTTATGTAATTTAATCACAGAAATCGAAGTAAATTAAGAAATTACTGGCCATCGGGGATTGATAGTAATTTTAGCTCTATCATACACTTTTTCTGCATGCTTTATTGCATCCTTGAGAATTCTTGTTTCATCCATTGTCAAGACTTTTCGATTTTCAACGATTATTTCACCATCTATTATTACCGTTTCAACATCATAGCCATGTGCGGCGTAAACTAAATTACTAACTGGGTTTGTTGATGGGGTCATATGTGGTGAGTTTGTGTCTATAATAATTATATCCGCCTTCTTACCAACTTCTAAGCTCCCCACTTCATTTTCTAAGCCCATAGCTTTTGCACCATTGATTGTGGCCATCTCGATAACTGTTTCTGCAGGCATAACTTCTGGATTTAAGAGCCTTGCTTTATGAATTATCGCAGCTAGTTTCATTTCTCTTATCATGTCATAACTGTTATTACTTGGTCCGCCATCACATCCAAGTGCAACATTAACACCTGCATCTAACATCTCTGGGATTGGTGCAAAACCACTTGCCAACTTCAGGTTGCTTGATGGATTGTGACTAATATGAGTTCCTGTTTTAGCTAGCCTTTTTATATCCTCATCATTCATCCAAACTCCATGAGCAATGACAACATCTGGTCCTAGCATGCCAACCCATTCGGCAAACTCTGTTAAACCCTTGTTGTAGTACTTTTTGAGTGCTTTTATGTCATCTTTTACTTCACCCAAGTGATATGTGATTCGCATATTATGCTCATCTGCCAGTCTTCTGATTTCTCTATAGAGTTCTGGTGTTACAGCTCCTGGGGATCGAGGTCCAAACCAGACTTGAATTCTACCATTTGCAGCTCCATTCCATTTTTTATGCATTTCTAATGCCTCTTTTATTGTTGCATCTCGCTCTTCCACCATTCCTGAATACATTATATCCTCTGCATCTGCGTATCCTGTGGAATCCATTACTATTTTACTTAATCCAGCTCTAATTCCAGATTTTTTGACAACCTCAGCGATGCCGTTAAATCCATAACGGCCTGCGATCATAACCTCAAGAAATGTAGTAGTTCCCGTTTTCAACATTTCTAGAATACACAACTCTGCGCTCGTTTTTCCGTCTTCTGCTGTGTAATTTCCTTGTAAAACCCAGACACGGTCTTTCAGCCAAGTTATTAATGAAACATCATCAGCGCATCCTCGTATCATGGCTTGGGCAAGATGAACATGTGTATCAATTAGTCCAGGCATAACAATCTTATTTCTTGCATCAATGACAATATCCATCTTATCGAGTTTCTGGACTTCTTCAGTTTTTCCCACTGCTGCAATTTTGTTATCTCTTATAAGAACAGCGCCTTTTTTGAAAATATGCCTCTGCATGTCAACTGTGATTATATAACCATCTTTAATAAGTATGTTAGCCATGTAGACCACCACTGACTATGTGTAAGAAACCATATATTAAAGTGTGTGAAGGATTTTTATTATAATCTGATGCCAATGTATCGGCTATATAGACGTTTAGAGATAATTTTATCAAAAATTAACGGTTAGAAATCCTTTTTTCTTTTAGAAAAATCTGATAATGTTTGCGAAAAAAATTTAGGTATCGTTTACGATAGATAATCAGAAATTTAGTGAAAAAATCAACCCATTGAGTAAAGTTCTTTGATCTATAACTAACTTTGCTTGAGAAAATAATACTTACACGGCAGGGGCACTACAGTGAAAGCGTTTCTTAAAAAACACAAAATATCAATATCGTTAGGGATTGTATCTGGGTTTTTGATGTTGCTACTGGAGGTCATTGCTACAAAGCTTTTTAATCCTTATTTTTTGAATCCTTGGATTGGCTTTCATTTACGTTTACCTAGTCTGTTGGCTTTGTACTTCTCCCTTGATGTTTTTTCTCGCAAATTAAAAAGTAGATTATCCATAGAGCCTCTTACTAGCTTGGTGATGAGCTCAGTTGCACTGCTTGTATTTCTCATAATAGGTGATCTAATCATATTTCCGATGTTTGCAGTTCCAGTTATTTTGCCATGGCATGACTTAATCATTATTTATAGATTTCCAGAAGGGTTGATTGACGTATTCGCCAATAGTGTACTCATAATGTCTATTGGGCTATATGTGCAGAAGAAGTATTTTGCTAATAAAAGTCACGAGCTCAAGAATATACTACAAGAAATGATTAGACCTCTTTTGACAGTTGTCAAAATTGGGTTTTTTGCATATTCTGCCTTTGCAATTCTATTCATAGCATCAAAAAACGAAATAAAAAGCCCTATTTTCTTGCTAGAAATTCTCATTAACTGGTTGACTCCTCCTGTGGAGACAATCAGAATTGTTGTTTGGTTAGTAACATTGTATTTTGTAGAGCACGCATTAAGACAAAATTATTTAAATAAAGCGAACAGAATACTTTTTGGAAATATTATAGCAAATTCTGTTTTAAATGCTCTTTCATCTCAAGTACAAATTATGTTTTTATTCTCGATGGATTTACGCGAATATTATGAGAACATCTCTTGGATAACTATATTGTTTGCAAAATTCACTTACGCATTGCAGTCATACCTTTTAGTACTCGTAATATTAACTTTTTCAATATCGAGATTCATTGAGTTTTTGAGCAAAAAGCAAGAAGAATGATAGCAGAGCTTCTGATAGGATAATATATCACCTATTCTAGTAAGGTTATAGATTTCATTTTCGCTAAGGTAGTAACCTTAGTGCCCTTTTCTCTAAGACTTTTAATAAAATCATGTAACTGAGACAGTGATGCATGAAATGGGATCACATGTGTTGGTTTTAAAGACTTCAATAATTGTTCTATTTGCTTGATATCAGCATGTGAAGCTATTATTAAGTCTGGGTATTTTATGTTAAAAATCTGTGCTTTAAGTTCAAAATCATCCTCGATGGCCTCACGTTTACCAATAGGCCTGTATTTGATTCTAAATTTTTTCTTTCCCTCAAGAATTTCTTTGCCTACGCCACTTCGTTGTGGACCTGTAAGCACAATAAGTGTATCTTCTTTTTCACCGAGATATTTAAGGTACGTTGTGATAGGTAGTGTATCTAGATTATTGGGATGACTAATCACTATACTTGGTCTACTAATGGCCTTTAAAATGTCAATTTTTCTTCTGAGCTCTTTTCTCATAACGCTAGAAAACGGGTCAATTATTTCAACATCAAACTCGCGAATTATCCCGAGAAGATCGTTAATGCGTGATTTTAAAATTCTCATGTAGTTTATCGTTTGGGGATCCATATACACTGGTGGCTTAAGGCCAAGCCTTGAAAAGTATGAAAACAATTTTAAGTAAAGCATAATCTCAGTATTTCCTAAGTCTGCTGAGAAGAGAACATTACCTTTTCCACGCCACGCAACAAAGACCTCTTGCATTAGCTTCTCAAATATTTTCTCTTCACTTGGAAATTCTCTATCAACAAACGTACAATCCACAATCAAAACGTCAATTGGTTTTGGTATTTGGTTGACTGACTCAATAGCACCACCTACAGGTAGACGGTCTCTAAGGAAGAAATCACCAGTGTAAAGTATCTTAAAATCATCTACAGTGATGAACACCATTGCAGAACCAGGCATGTGCCCTGCGTTGTATAATTCTATTGTTAACCCATCACTTATCTTTATTTGAGTATTATACGGAACCGCATATGCATGCTTAAGAAAGAGTTCTACGTCTTCCTTTGGTTTGCTTCGATTTTTCTGGACAATGTAGTCAATTGTAGTTGCGGTTGCAATCACTGGTACATTTAGTCCATTTTTATAAAGATCAATTATACTACTTGCATGGTCATAATGCGCATGTGTGATAATTACTAAGTCTACAATTTGTTCACTTGTAAGCCATTCTATGTCCTTTTGATTCATAGCAGCATCAAGCAAGACATTAAAAGTACCAATTCTAAGAAGATATGCGTTCTTGTTAGAAGTAGATGCGATTGTGTCTAGAATTATCGGTCTTTTCTTCACAACTTCAAATCTAAGTTTGTTCAATGTGTTTTCCTTAATAAAGCGATTCACATAATTTGATAAGTTACTTTCTTCTAGTCTTACACCAGTTACATTTGGATACCAGCCAGTCTCTTTAGCAATCTGCCAGCGTTTTCTGAAAATAATATCTGTCTCTAAACATCTAAGTGAAATAATCCTTGCCTCGGGATACACGGTAATTTCTTTGATACCTCTTTTGGTATATGGTGGTATATATTTTGCTCTTAGAATGTGCAAAATTGCTTGTTTGAACGGCAATTGTGGAATTTTGTTTTTGATTAAATAATTATAGACCTCAAAATATCTCCAGCCTTTAGGAGGTCTATAGTTCGTAACCGTATATGGTATGCCTTCGATTTCTCCTTTCTCTTCTATTTCTTTGTCGTTCATAGTCCTCACATCGTGTTTAGCTATAATATATGGCATCTATAGCACTGCTTTTGTACTATTGCACATTTTTGTTTAAAACTTTTTTTAATCTGTTATTTGTTTTGATATAAAATAGTGCAGCACAACCTTGGTATGCTGATAAAATATGAGCTTGTTGATTTTCAATATTTGCCTTTATTTTAAAAATTTATTCAGATAAGACATACATTTGTATAAAAATTGGTATCATTATGTTAAAGGATGTACTAAAGATAATCCAACAAATTCATATATATCTTAAACTCGAATATAGCATGAGTTGTATTTGTCGATTTGGTTTGGTGATTTTGTTTATGATTGAGGTTGAGTTCAAAGTGCAAGTACCGAAGGATGAATTCGCAAAAGCGATGACAAAACTAATTTTTGATAATGTCTTTCAAAAAGAAAAAATTAGTATGGAAGACCTATATTTTCAACATCCTTGTAAAAACTTTAAAAAAACAGATGAAGCTCTTCGTGTAAGGCAAATTGGTGATAAAATACTTATTGCATATAAAGGTCCAAAGTTAACTAAAAAAGCAAAAACTAGAGAAGAGCTAGAGATACGAGTTGTTGCGGAGTTTTCATCAGTAAAAGCATTTTTTGAGAAACTAGGATTTGCGCCTATTTTGACAGTTAAAAAAGAGCGTACAACATTTGTTACAAGTCAAGGCATAAAAGTTTCTTTTGATGTTGTAGATGAACTAGGGACATTTATCGAGCTTGAAACAGAAATACCTGACAAGGATAAAATATCATATCATGAACAGCAGATGATGTCTTTTTTAAAAGACTATTTAAATGTAAAAAAAGGAAAACTTGTTCGTAAATCATATTTGGAGCTTCTTTTAGAGAAGAAGAACGTGAAAATGTAATTTTTAATAAACATTTTTTGCCTCTGTATGGTGCTCTATTATGTATGTTAATGAAATGACCTTATTGTATGATTATTTCTATTGATACATCTTCTGCATATATGCTGGATGGTGTAGTTGCTGTTGTGACCAGAAAGAATATCCTTGGTGCAAAAACTGTTAGATTTTTAGAAGGCCAACAAGTGATTGCAATTGAATGTGTGAAGTATGTTGGTGGTGTAGTAATGAGCATGCAGCACCAGCAATTCTAAATGCATTGTTCCATGCAACTGGCGTACGTATAACAGAACTCCCAGCAACGAAAGAAAAGATTCTATCAGTATTAAAGAATACATCTGGCAATAATTCTTAACTCATTTTTTCTTTTTGTTCTTCAGCCTTTGTGGTAGTATAATTCCGCACTAGTGAAATGGCAAACATGGCTGATAATACTGCAATTCCTATTGATACTACTACTGAAAAATAAACAATTTCAAAAAGATTCTGTGACTCAATAATTAATGATATAACCATAAGAATGCCATAACCAAAGATATATCCTAATTCTTCTGAAGAGTGGAATAATGAAATCATGCGGCTCCTATTTTCTTTCGTTGTAATATTTGTGAAATAGGTGTATTGTCCAATGCTATATCCAACATAAGCAGGAATTGATACAAAGATGAGAAGAATAAGTGGGTCATGTATTGTTAGCAACGAAAGAGCAATTGCTATAAGAACTGTGTATGAGTATCCTACGGTAAGTATATACCCTTTTACATCCTTATCTGCTAATTTTCCAAAGATTGGAGAAAGCATTAATGATAGCAATGATATCATACTAGTAGAAAGCCCATATAAAAAGAGTGAACCCTTTACTGCTTCTACATAATATATTGGGAAGTATGTTAATAACGTTGATAGACTAGTACAAAACATAATTGTACTGATAATTATTACAACCACACGTATGTCTCGTAAAAGTGATTTGTATCCACCACGAACAACATTGCCTTTACGCATCGGTATTGTGATTTGTTTTTCGAGTCTTATTATCTTTGGTAATACAAACGTAGCTGATAAAACAATAACAATGGCCACAACATATGTATCTGCAATACTAAATCCTAAGAAGATAATTAGTGTTGCAAGTATTGATCCAAGAAAAGATGCCATTGAATAAACACTTGCGATGAATCCAATAGCCTCACCATGTGAGTAGTCTTTTAAAAGCGTTCCAACTGCGTTTGCATTAAGATAATATCCAGACACAAAGAGGTATGAAAAAGCAAATGATGCAATTTTCATATATGGATTCACAAGTAAAATGACACCTGCAAGTGATGATGTGTATCCAATTACAGACGATAAAAGAATTAGAGACCTTCTTTGGATTCTGTCTCCAATATAACCCCAGATAAATTGTGAGGCCATCCATATCATTTCAAACAAAAGCCATGAAGTTGATACTAATAAAAGACTTTCTGTGAAGCTATAAATATAAATTGCAAGGTAAACCCAAACCATTGAATCTCCAACTGTAAACAGTAAATTGGCTAGAAGCAATACTTTAAAAGCAGTTTGCATACGCTTAATATTCATATCTATTGAAAACGTTTTGCCGCTATGCATAGAAAGCACTCACATTCTTAGCTTCTTCTCTTAATATATAGTGTTGTTAGACGTAGAACTAATTTTAATCTATTACAATAAATGGAAATGCCTCTTTAACTAAGTAAACTGCATCTTTAAACAATGTAATGTCTCGAACATCAGGCGATAATTTATCATTATATTTCTTTATAAAACGTTCTGTGAATGTTTCAAGAGCTTTATAGAGCTGCGGATGATATCCCTCTGAGATTATGATAAATCGCAGATATTTGTATACTTTAAATGTCATTGTTAAGTTTTCCCATCTTATGTTCCTTATCTCTTCATGTGTCTTTAGAGTATGTTTTCCAAATTGAATTAGTGCTGCAATAATGGCTCCAAAAAGACTCTCATCAATAGGTATTTTGACAAATTTAAATGAGAATATTGGGATGCCATCTTCGTTAGCAACATAGAGCATTATTGGCCGGCTTGCTATAATATATGGCACTTGTGGTGCCATTAAATATGCAAATAGTATCAAAATTGTGCTAATAGCAACTAGAATGTGGAATGGTAGCAATCTTGTCTGAACAGGAAGAAAATATGCAATAACGGATCCAACAGCATCTCCGAAAATCCCAATGTAAGCTGCTAATAATAGAAGTGTGAATTGTCGTCGTGTTGTCTTACTTACGTTCAACAATTTTTTAAGCCTTAGAAAGATGATTTTATAGCTCTCGTATATAAGTCTTATACCTACTATTGTTGCTAATAAAAAGAATAGTATTCGTGGAGTATGTGTTTGAAAGACCAAAACGAACATTCCCACTTCGTTGCTCCATGTAATATCAACATCGTTATATACAAAAACAGAAGTTATAAAGACTGAATGTAATGAAGTGAGTAATCCGAATGTGAAATAATTCACTCTACTGCCAAAAATTATAATTGTAAAGAAATATAGAAAGATGAATCCAGCAGTTCCAAGCACTAGC
>Ga0164318_10003032_pt1 | contig 15810 bp, 10 predicted proteins | sample GuaBasSedimGuay9_FD_113734 | JGI IMG/M metagenome (GOLD analysis project Ga0164318, IMG submission 113734) | Subseafloor sediment microbial communities from Guaymas Basin, Gulf of California, Mexico - Guay9, Core 4571-4, 0-3 cm | ecosystem: Environmental > Aquatic > Marine > Hydrothermal vents...
GACTTAAAGTTTTCAGCTCCATAGAAATAGGAAATCATTGCGGAAGTACTGAAATTCTTTTTTCTGTCTGTTGAAATATGCGCATAAGCATTTATACCTGCTGGGCTTCGGAAGAGAGGGCCTCCTCTAAGTAATGTTTTTTCTAAGGAGCTTGTGTTAACACTGCTTCCAAATCCAAAAGACCAGAAATTAGTAAACTGGCCTCTAAGACCTAAATTTCCGCTCATTCCCAAATATTTTCCACTATAATCAAAAGAAGTTGCTTGTGATATTTCAACACTCAATCTACGGAAAATGCCAAAAGGTTTAGGTACATTATACTGAGTCCAAAGTATTTCCGTCATATCATCGGCATAACGCAAAAAGCCAATATCGTTTAATTCAAAACCGGGCGATTGCCAACTAAACCACGCTATATAATTCCAACCTCCATTCGTAAATTTTCCAAACCAGGCGTTTCCGGCATGTCCGCTTAAGCTGGTTAAGTTCGGGTTGTATTCCATATGTTCGGCATCGGGGCGTTGGTAGTAGCGCGAAGAAGCCAATTGGAGTTCGCTAATTGCAGCTATATCGCCTTGAATGTGGCTACCCATTAGCTTGACAGAGAAATTGTATTTTCTGTTGTTCCAAGCGTGATCAAAGTTAACACCTCCAGTATAGGCTGCTGTGGGTAGAATATTTAAATGAGCATCATCAATTTTCCGATTGGTAGCCGTAAACATTCCTCCAACTTTAGTATTTCCTTCGTTAAAATCTTTTTCTATGCGGCTGACAAAATAATTTGTTAAAGGTTCTGCGGTATATTCTTGGATATTTCCGTTAGCATCAGAAATACTGCCATATTCAGTATTGGTAACACTTTCTAAAATTCCAATAGATAATCCGTTTTTTGTTCTGCCTGTTATTTTTGCAGCACCTAAAATCGATGTATTTTCAGGGGTGTCGATAAAAGAGTAATCATCAGGATAATAAGAAGGTCTTTTTCCAATGCGTCGCGAATAAAACAGGTTATCGTTAGCATCGTTGCCACCGCCTAAACGTAATGGAAAACTGTAAATGTTACGACCTTCGATAAAAAACATACGTTTTTCTTGAAAGTAACTTTCAAAGGCAGATAAATTGACTTCGGACGGGTCGGCTTCAACCTGTCCAAAGTCAGGGTTAATGGTGAGGTCTAAGGTGAGGTTATTGGTAAGTCCTATCTTTGCATCTAATCCAATGCGACTATTGAATCCTGTTCCGTCGGTAAATGGATCACTTTCTTCAGCCTCAAAGGATTCAAAAGATGCAAGGGTATAGGGGGTAATGTCAAATTGTTTTTTAGGTTTAATATTTTTCAGTCCGTGTAATTCTCCAAAGCGGCTAACATATCCGGCTTGTTCATTAGCAATGTGTTGCCAGAGGCTGCGTTCTTCTTTACGGTGAATAAATCGCTTTACTTGTAAACCCCAAATTTGTTCACGTTCTTCACTAAAACGCAATTGAGTGAAGGGTATTTTTATTTCTGCTACCCAGCCTTCTTTGTCGATACTGGTTTTTAGATACCAAATGGGATCCCAAGTGCGGTCGTGTCCAAAACCGTCTTGAGTATATAATTCATCATTTTTAACACCGGCAACGGTAGCTGTGAATGAATAAGCTGTGTTATAATCGTGGTAGCTATCAAAAGCAATCTCTACCCAATCGCCTTGAAATCCGTCGCGGCGCGACATGCGGTTTACTATTTTTTCAGGAGTATCATCATATGCGCGAATTGCGATATAAAGAAAATCATCATCATATAAAATTTTAAATGCCGTTTGTAAGGCTGCTTCTCCACCGTTTAAAGGTCGATACTGAGTAAAAGTATTTCCCCAATCAATTTGTTCCCAAGCAGCATCATTGAGCAGGCCGTCAATTTTTGGTGATTCTCCCTGAATTCGACTTGTTGTGTATTCCCTTTTTTCTTGAGAAAATATATTCCCTGTAATTAAAAGTATATTTAGTAAAAATAGTGGTCTTATAAATTTAATCATCGGCTCGCGTGAACCAATTTTTGTGCCGTTTATTGTGATGCTCTGAAAATTAAATTGTTAAGTGATTTTCGCTAATTTTATTTGGATATTTTAGTGTACGAAAAGAGAAAACAAATGTACGATATCGTACATTTGTTTTCTTATTCAAGGAGCTGAAGAAATAAATTAGATTCATTATTTAGTATAGAATAAATAATAAAATAAATGGTAAAGCAGGTAGAATTTTATTATAGGAAGAGAGCCTTATTTTTTCGTATTATCATTTCTGGGGAGACTATATTGCCTTCCAAGAAATAAAAAACGAGTTAATTTGAATTTATCAATAATAAGTTCAATTATAATTGGGACTATTATACCAATAGTAAGCGAAACTAAAAATATAACTATCTGGTTATCGAAACCTAGTTTTAATAGTACTATTCTACTACTGGCAGTGCCAAAAACGTGAAATAAGTATATAGCATATGAAAAGCCTCCAATATAAACCAACCAGCGATTTATAAGACGTACTCTAAATAGAACAATAGTTCCTGTCATTCCCACCAATAATCCTAAAGGACTAGATTTTCCATGGAAAGGTAATTCAATAACATTGAACCAAGTAAGTTGTTGAATAATTATTCCTAAAATAAAAAGGAATGTCATAATACTCACAAAAATCTTATTCGACATTAAGGAATGGAATCGTCCAATACCAATTCCTATTATAAAGAATGGTATAAGATAGAACATTCCTATTATTCCAAAATAATTCGGGGTTTCGGTTAAATATATATTTCTTATTGTGAGCATTAATATGGATATTATAAGAACAACTGTCCACCCGGTTATAGTTTTCATTAATGCACGGTATTCTATAAAACTGATAACTACAAATACCCAGAATAATGAAGGAAGATACCAATACAAATCATATTTAAAAACAAATATTTGCCATATTTCACTTATGTGAACTTCTCTATTGGTGCCAGGAGTTATTAGACGAGTGATAAAATAGAGTAGACCTACAGCCATAAGTGGCACTAGAAGTCTACGGGCTTTTCCATTTAGAAACTTAACGAAAGTTTCTTTTGTTAAGGGTCTTAGGGTATATACCCAACCAGATATTACGGTGAATAGCGGCATCCTGAAATATTCTAATGAATAATATAAGTAACGCCAAAAAGAGTCATCTGCTACTTTCATTCCTTCATCACCCTTATATCCAATTACATGTCCCATAACGACAAGAATGATAGCTAGTCCTCTTAGAGTTTGAACGGAATTGTTTTGTTTAGCCATAATAAATAATTTTTTGATTAAATCGCCTTTAAAAAGAGAGAAGCTGTTTGCATAAATTTCTTATCAAAGGATAATCAGATTTAACGAATAAATTTATTTTTATATAAATTATTAAAAAGTATAAAAGGGTCTTTCCCCATTTTTCGTTCTTTTAATATTATTTTGTCGTAATGAGTAGCAATAAATAGGAAGGCCATACTGTAATATACATTAATAGATGTTGGAAATTGTCCCATAACGGCATTTCCGTAATTAGCCAATAAAATTCCCATAATGCCACTAAGAATAGCCATCATTCTGGCTTTAAGTTCTGAATCTCGAATTCTAAACATTATAATATATCCACCCTTAATTACTATATAAAAAAGAATAAAAAAGTGTAATAGTAAACCGATGGCTCCATTTTCTGCCCATATTAAAACATACCAACTATCGGTAGCTACATTAGCCAAAAATCCATTTGGAACATATTTTTGTGCTCTAACACCTGCATGACCCACACCTCCTCCAATCGGGCGAGTAGACAGGTAGTTTTTTAGTATTTTTTGATTGTCTAATCTTACTTGAAAACTGGCATCTTGCTCGGGATGAAAAGCCGTTCTGAGTCGTGCAACCTGATAGTTTGATTGTAAAATGGTAGTATAAGCGAAAAATATATAAACAGCTATACCGGCGATTAAACCCAATGCAATAAGTTTTTTGTTTTTTGTTAGTATCAAATAAGTGAAAAATCCTAAAGCAGGAATAGCAATAGCACCACGAGTTCCTGAAATAAGCATTCCGTAAAGTCCGGATAAAGCTACAATTCCAAAGAAAAGTTTCTTTTTAAGGGATTTGGTTTCGTAGGCAATAATTCCTCCCATAACAAGAGCATGTGCCTGAGAAGCTCCAAATTGTCCGGCATCACTCATGAAAGAAAATACTCGGAGTTTTCCAAAAAGTAAATGTGTTTGATAAGCACCTGCATCCATCCATCTTTGTTCCGCAGGATCTAATCCGATGATAAGTTGCATAGCTCCTTTTAGTGTAGCTAAAATGGTCATCGATCCCCAGATATAAAAGAATATTTCTAAATCTTTTGGGTTTCGCATTAGGAGTAGGACTATAGGAATTCCGAAAAAGAAATAGAGTGCTATTCCGCGCATGGTATAAAACCAAGCCTGAAAACTAACGGCTTCAGGATTAAGGATTTCAAGAAAAATCCAGCCCATCCATACAGCAGCCAAAAGGCTTACGTCTTTAAGCATAGGCTTCCAATTAACTCCAACATAGAAATGCTTGAAAATGATAGCGACTAAAGCCAAGACAAATAAGCCGTCGGCTATCAGACCGTATGGTACTATAGGCCCGGTGTAGCGTGGAAGACCATTTATAAAATAAGCGGCCAATTGTATACTAAAAAGGGCGATTTTTGGATTGTAAAATACTCGATTAATAAAAATTACAATTAAAGGTAAAAATATAAGTCCTGCAATCAGCGGAATTCCACTGGTTGACATTAGTTTACCTATAAGAAATGCGCCTATTACAACTAAAAGAATCGCAATGGGATGTTGCAGCTGAAGAGCTCCTGTATTTTTTTTAAAAGGATTACGCATTACTCTTTTGTTGTTTCTCGCTTTCTATTCTTTTTTTACGTTTTATTAAGTCTAATCTTTTCAGCTCCTTTTTATCTTTTTGTTCTTGCTCTTCTTTTACTTTGTTATCTTCGGTTTTGATAGAAAAATATACAGCGGCAACAGCTAGAAATAATGCTATGAATATGGGCCAGGTAATCATTTTTAGAATTTTTGAAAATTTTGAATCATTCTATTTGTTTTGTTGTATAAAACTATAATATATTTTGTTTTAGGAAGATGATTGATAGAAACGTATTTTGTATTTTCTCCTTTAGTAAAAGTCTCGTCAGAAAAGAGATTGAATGTTTTTCCTTCCATGTTTACGAGCTTTAAGCTGAGTGTTTGAGTTTTATTTAGCTTAAAACTTAAAGTCAAATAATCTGAAGCCGGATTTGGTGAAATTTTTAAGGATTGATTATATGTAGCTAAAGTATTTGTAGAAGTGATAATTTGAAGTTCGTAAGCACCAATATCAAAGTAATTATCAAAAGGGCGAGTGAAATTTTCTATGTCGAAAGTAATACCTTTATCACTTAAATTATAACCTGTATTTACGGCAGGAGAACCGCTTGTAAGACGATAGTTGTAATTGAGAGTGTCGACAAATAACTGTTCTTTTGAAGATCGTTCGAGAATATTATTAGATAGAAAAATATCATCGGAACTATCTAAATAATTGTGAATATATGCATCTTGGGCTTCAAAGTTAACAGAGCCTAAATTTTTGTAAAATTCATAAGCTCCGGGATTGATAATGATATTATTAATAAAACGGTTGTTTTCACTATGCGAATTCATAAATCTTATACCGTCGCTTTTGGGATTTATTATGGTGTTATTATAGAAATGAAAAGAAGAATCCGGCGGTTGGATATAGGTGTATTTTGAAAATATCCCAAACTGTTGTTTTAGGGTTTGATCTTCAAAATCATAATCGCGTCCGGCATTAATAATAAGGTTGTTATAAAAATATTGTCCGCCTGTTCCTTGATTTAAAATTCCTGTTCCTTTGCCATTGATTATAGTGTTATTATAAACGTTACAACTGCTTCCGGTATTGATAATTATACCTGACATTTGATAGGTTGCTTCTGCTTGGGAATCTTTATATATTTGATTGTCGTGGATAGTACAGCCGTATAATGCACTTCCGACTTGAATTCCATCCCAACCGGTATATTCTACTCGATTATTGTATATTTCTACACCATTAATTATATGGGGAAGAAATGTTTTGTCGCAAGAGCTGATATATTGACCAAGATAAAAAGAACTGCCAATATACATTCCTTCGTTTCCAATATCGTGAATATAATTATCGTGAATTTTTATATTGTACATGGTAAAATTAGGGCGGTCAGCATCGTAAACACAATTGGGGTCGGTTTTAGCAATAATTCCAACAATTTTTGCATTACTAATCTCTATATTTTCCACTTCAAAATCTGTTGATAGACTTCCAATATTCAACCCTGAGCCATTGCTTACTTCGCGTATTAGAATTCCATATTTAATATTTTGGTCGCCTGCACCACTTATCACAATATTTTTAGATTCGGCAAACTTTAAGCCATATGTCAAATCAGAATCTATAATAGATTGTCCACCTTTATTAATGATGACAATGGGTTTTTCGGCAGTACCGATAATATTTTTCAAGTAAAGAGGACCTCTTGTACCTGCCATTAAGCATAGAGTGTCTCCCGCTTGAAATTCAATATTTGTAATACTGGATGTCGTTGTGTTTATTTCGTAATCGCAATTTATTTGTGCTTGTGAGTTAAAAGAACTCAGAAGAAATAATGTTAAGACAGACCAGAATACCTTTTTTTGTTTTTTTTTATTGAAAATTTCTCGCATATCTACCCCACAAACTCTTTGACTTTATTAGAATAAACCTTCCATCCTTCAACCCAGATTAAGCGTGGATTTAGCTGTAATTCTTTGGTTAAATATCTATAACCAATAATTACACCTAAGAAGGTAAAAATAATGGTAACTACGGCGACAGCCATTAAGGATTTAAAGACAAAAACAGCAATTAAATCGCCAATTATATTGGCAGAAACCATATAAATTATTTTATAGAAATTCTTTTTTGGTTTATTGATACTATCAAGTCCAACGCCTGTTAGTCTGTCGATAGGTAATAATATTCCATAGAGTGCAAAGACTTTAAAAATAGCAGAAGTGCTGGCTCCGGTAATAGGATCGACTCCGATATATTGCTGACCTCCGAGCAGTAAAACGAAGAAGTCGGAAAAAATAAAGCCGAAAACAGCGACAGGAATAAATAGTATAGTCATAGATCCGGCATAGCTGTAAAAATAGTATCTAACCATTTTTATATCGTTCTGAATACTTGCTTTAGACATTTTTGGAAAGGCAGTTGCCACAAAACTTCGTAAGGGAATCTGAAGCAATTCTGTTAATTTCATCGGTATACTATAAAGTGCAACGGCAGCAGTTCCGAGTGGGCTTAATGCTATAATAAAAGTGTCGGCACTTCTCAATAAATTAGTTCCTATAAGTGTTAGTGTTGTGTATTTACCAAAATTTAATATTGTACTATTGGTTGCTTTATTTGCTTTTGTGAGATAACGTAAACCATCCCATCCGGCTAAAATGGTGATTAGTGATACAAAAGCCGAAATACCTAAATGAAACCAGATAACATAAATTAAATCTAATTTTAACCAGAAAAGGTTAATTGTTAAACCCGCAAAGAATAAGCCTGAGTTTAGAGTTTTAACAATAAAAATCTGACCAAAATATTGTTTAGCTTGCTGTATGGTAAGCGCATTATTAAAAGGTAAATTAAGAAATGCCAGTATGGGATACCATTTAAAGAAAAGATAAAATCCTGATTGTTTAACTTGATCGGGGAAAAAGTATAACACTAACCATAATAAAATGGCAATCAGTAGGCTGGCAACAAGTCCGATAAGCCAGTTAGACCCAATTAATTGTTTCTTTTCTTCTTCTTTGGCGCCACTTAAAAAACGGATTAAAGCTGTTCTGGTAATTCCAAAGCGAAACATTTCCACAAATGTTGCACCAGTAAGATAAAGTATCCATTCACCAAAAATTTCTTTGTCGAAACTACGAGTGAGGACAACGAAATTCAAAAAACCAAAGCCGGCGGTAAGCATATTTCCAGCTAAGGATTGTATATTTTTTTCTTTGGCAATATGAAGAATACGTTTAATCATTTTTTTAGCGTATGTCGTTCAAAAAACTGAAGCTTTACAAGCTTTTTAGCGGCTCTACGTATTCGGCTGCGTTTACGTGGTAATTCTCCTAAAAGTATTTCGAGTGATTCTGCTTGTGCCCCATTTAATAAAATAAGAGGATTGTATTTCATGAATTGCATTATTCCTTTCAAGCTGTTTTCGTCGGAACTTGTCCAAGGACGATTAGCACGTGTTACGAGTATTCCTAAATCGGTATCTTTTATCAAAGCAGGAGGATATGCATGGTGAGTAATAGAAGGAATTTCTATTAATACAAAATCATATTTTGAACAGTCATTTTCTTTTCCTAAAATTTCTTGAACACTTTCTTTAGTAAAGCCATCGGCTTCTAGTTTGTATTCGATAGGCTTTTCATCTGAGATAAAAGAAAATTTCGGATTATAATTCGGAAGTTTATAGTTTGCAGATAAGACAGAAAATCCGAATTCTTTAAGCTTTCCGCTAAATGCATCCTGAATAAGCGATTTCCCATCGGTAATTTGAGTACTAAAGATTAAAATATTGATAGGTCTTTTATTTTGAATACCTTCCGTCTCAAGTATAGATTGCATTTTCTGCACCGCTTGTTCCATCAATCTGTTGGTTATGAAATTGTAATTAATTCCATTTGTTTTTTTAGACATTAAGGGGTAAGCAGAAAGTAAATCTAAGCCGCTAAGTTTTTCGGCACGTTTGGGTGTTTTAATTGTATTGTCGAAATATTCGAGAACAAGAATAACAAAAAGCACCAGCATAAGACCAACAATTCCTGCTGCAGCAATAAATAATTTACGCTTAGAAGATTCGGCAGATAAAGGAAAGTAAGGAGGATCTACTATTTTTATATTCGATTGGAGCTCAAGATTTTGTTGTTTTAGCTTGGCTAAATTAAGACTATTTAATACAGAAAGATATTGCTGTTCGTAAACGTTTATTTCGCGTTTTATACGCGATAATTTTGCACCAAGAGGAGCGAACTGTTCGTAGGTTTTTTGAAATTCTATTTTTCTTTCTTGTAAAGCAGTTAGTTTAGCTTTAGTCTCTTCGTAAGTAAGAGTATTGCTTAGCCATTTAGAGAGTATTTCATTAGAGTTTACTCCTTGAGCAGAAAATTGCAAACTAAATACCTGATCGATATTTTTATTAATCTTATTGCGTAATTCAAGCTGTTTGTCTTTTAAGTCGGCAATGGCTTGTATGGTTTTTGGATCGGAAGAATTGTTTAATTCATTAACAGCAATTTTATATGTTATATCTGAAAGTTGATTACGATACTCCAGCATATCGGTATTTAATTTCGCTATTCCTTTTTGGTTTGCAAGCTGTTTATTTAAGTTTTTTAAAACCGAATCGGCAGCAGTAAAAATCATCATTTCGTCGTAGTATCTGCTTTCCAAAATTTGTTTTTGTTCTGAAATATGACGTGTTTGCTCGTAATAATTAATGATATTATTTTCTTGGTTAAATTTTAATAGCCTGTTTTCTGCTGCCTGAAGATTCATGCTCGATTCAGCCACTCTTTCTTCAAAATAAGCAACTACATTATCGCTTTTGTTCTCTTTCAGTTTTTTATAGTTTCTTTTAAAAGCATCAATAGAAAACTGTATGCTTTGCTTGCAAATACCTGGATCGGTTGTTTTAAAGGTAAGTTTCACCAGATCACTTCCTTGAACACGTTTTGCCGATACTCCACCAACGGCACGCATGCTGTAATATTTATGACCATAGTTTAAAAGTCTGTAAATATAATTGGTATCATCAGCTGCATAATATTTTTTAAAACGCTCTAATGTCTGGGCAAAACTAGCACTGTCAATTTCTGCTTTTAAATAATAAGTCGTATCGGGAATGTAAAGTGGAATGGTGTCATATTTTCCGGTTTTTGTGCTATAAACAATTAAATCTTCTTGATCGAAAATTAGTTCTGTGCCGGGCTTTAATTTCGTTGATGTAAGCGTATTTTTATTCATTAATTCGCTGGCAGAAATTCCCAGCTTCGATGAAATGGAAAATAAAGATTCTTTGTCTTTAACCGTATATACTTTATTTCTAACGAGATATCGTTTGTTTTTTAGGTTGGCAGTATCATTTATTATTAGAGGTATTTTATTATTTAAATTTGGTTTATTTGCATTTTCAGGCAAAATAACCATATCTTTAATATACTGTGGAACAAGCTCTTGCAGCTCGTTAAACGATTTACGAGAAATATATTGAGGATCCCAAGTTTTAAGACTAAGATCTTGAATAAAAAGACTTAAAGCAACTTCTTGATGGGTTTCGCGTGATTTGAAAATGTTTATAATATTATCGAACTCCATTTTTGAACCGAAAAAGTCTAAACGTGAACTTGATTGGGATTCGAGTGATAAACCGGAACCTAAGCCGGTATATATTGTAGCTGAAGATGCGTAGGATTTAACTTCATTACGTGTGCCGTAATATACTAATGCGACCAAAATAACAGGCACAAGAATCAGTATTAAAAGATTCTTGCGGATAAGCTTAATAAATTGAATTATATCCATTATTCCCAGTTATTAAGTTCGTTAAATTTTATCCCAGTTATTTCCTGAAGCATTACATAAGCATTTATAAACCCTGTTTGGCTATCCACGAAACGGTATCTAGCTCTGGCTAAATTGTCGCGTACTCTTGATAAATCGGCTAGCGATATTTTTCCGTTTTGAAACTCCCTGTCGGCCATTTCTGCTGTAAGCTCAGAAAACTCAATATTATCTATATCAAGCTTCAGCATATTTTGTTGAATGATAAGTTCGTTGTACAGATTAATAACATTTGCTCTAATGGTTTGTCTGTCTTCAAGCATTTTTTCAATATTCCGCTCAATACGCATTTTATTTAATTTGATTTGGTTACCACGATCCCAAAAACTTTGTACCGGTAATCGTAACCCCAAACCAATAGAGTAGCGTCCTTGATCAGTTGTCCCTAAGGTTCCGACTTCATTGCCATATTCGTCTTGAACAAATGTCAGACTTGTCCACGTTCCTTCTCTTGCTTCACCCGTAAAATATATTCCTTTAGCCCAGTCGCGTTTAGCAGATTTTAATTCGTATTCGGTAATTTTTATTTCTTTATCCCAATATTTTAAGCGGTGAGAATTTATTAGTGCAGAATCAATTAAAACATCTAATGGAGGTATTTTTTTGGTTATATCATCCGTTAATGGGTTGAAAACGTTTTCGTTAGATATTGAAATTTCTTGAGCTGTTGAGTTTGATGGATACAATGCTGTTATAAGTAAGATAACAGATAATTGTTTTAGAATAATGTAGTATAGTTTCTTCCTTAGCCTATGCATAAAACGTGATAGTTTGTACAAATTTAAAAAAAATCAATCAGTTTAAACACTTCCCCTTTGAATGAATATTTTTAAGGTGCGAAATATAAGCTTGATATCGCCCCAAAAGGAGTTGTTTTCTGCATAAGTATTATCATATTCAAAGCGTTCTTCTTCTGACATATCACCATCTTTTCCGCGTAATTCAACTTGCCAAAGCCCTGTTAAACCGGCAGCTGCTTTAAATCTACGCGCCCATCTGGATTTTGTTATTGCAATTGCTTCTCCTACGGGTAAAGGACGATTTCCAACTATTGACATATCTCCGTTTAAAATATTAAAAAGTTGTGGTAATTCGTCTATACTTGTGTTTCGAATAAACCGACCAACTTTTGTTATTCTTGGATCGTTCTCGACTTTTAAAAATGCAGCTTTGGCATTTTTCTTTTTGATATAGAAATACTCGCAAATTTCGCTGCCGTCGTCTTGTTTGAGTGTGGGTGAACAAAAAACACCTTCGGGTAAACTCTTGCATCGTGGACATTCATCCTCAAGTAATTCGCCTTGATATTGATTTAAATGTTCTACTTCTTTTAAGCGCTTATCTGCATCGGGATACATAGAACGGAACTTATAGAAATTAAATTCGTGGAAATTAGCTCCTACTCTTTTAGATGAATAAAAAACTTTTCCTTTTGATTCTATTCGAATGGCAATGGCAGTGAGCAAGAAAACCGGACTTAAAACTAAGATTGCTCCTCCTGCCATAACAATATCAAAAGCACGTTTTAAAAATGGGGTTTTATATGGATGATTTTTGAAATCTTCAAAAGCTTTTTTTCTGTTTTTATCAGTATATTTTGCTTTATATTTTCTCAGAAATTTTATTCTGATTTTAAGGCGATCTACATCTAAAGGTAGTGCATAATAATCGTCGACTTTATTTTTGTATGCAAGGACTCGAGAAGCAAATTCAAAACGTTTTGCTACTACTATAAAAGGGATTTTATTCAATAAGCTGTGGAAACGCATGTGGTTGTACAAGGAAAATGCATTCATCCCTTTAATTCCTAAAGAGCATAAAATGGCATCTATTTTGTCGTATTCGCTAATGTTATTATTTATCCATTGTATGGCTGCTAACCCATTGTCTTTACTAATAAATTCAACATTTTCTGTATTTGAAAGCTGTTCAATAATCTTGGGATCTTTCCCGATATATAATATTCTTCCTGTATACGATTCTTTCATAATCGATGGCTTTTACGATTTTTAATATCCTTTGCGCTGAGAGTATAAATCTAACGATATCAATCTCCTTTTAACCCTTGCAAGTAATTCTTTAGGGTTGAAAGGTTTGATAATGTAGTCGTCGGCTCCGGTTTCGAAGCATTTTATTCTGTCGTTACTACTCTCTTTGCCGGAAAGCATAAGTAAAGGAATATCATCAAAAAATCCACTGGCACGAACTTGTTTGATAAACTCAAATCCGTTCATTATGGGCATTTCAATATCGCAGATTATTAAATCGGGAATGTCTCCGGTTTGCATTGACACTAAGGCCAGTTCCCCATTAGGGAAAGTTTCAATTTCAAAATCTTTCTTGAAAGTGTTTTCAATAATAAAGCGGATGCTTTGTTCATCATCGATGGCAAAAATCTTTTTTTTCATAATTTGTTCTTTACATTAATTCCCCACTGCTATTTCAGGTTCAAGCAGCTAATGCACAAATATAGTTTATTTTAATTTCACTTACAATATAATTTTCAGAAGAAGAGCCTAAACAATTTAAAGTTTTAATATAGCTGTTCAAGTTGCTTTTGATGTAATTGTAATTCGTCGCGTATTTTAGCGGCTAAAAGAAAATCAAGTTCTTTAACAGCTGATTCCATATCTTTTTTAAGCTTTCGGATGGCTTTCTCTAATTTTGGTTTGGCAAGATAAACAAGGGCGGGGTCAGCTGCAGTTGTGAGAGCATCCGGTTCTATATAAGCCAATCTTTCTATACTCCCTTCTAATGCATTTGCTAATGGTTTTACAATAGCTTTAGGCGTAATATTATGTTTTTCGTTGTATTTTATTTGTATTTCTCGTTTCCTACTAGTCTCATCTATTGTTTTTTGCATAGATGCTGTAATTTTATCCGCATACATAATGACTAAAGAGTTGAGGTTACGAGCTGCTCTTCCTGCCGTTTGTGTTAGCGATCTTTCCGAACGTAAAAAACCTTCTTTGTCGGCATCTAAAATAGCAACCAAAGAAACTTCCGGTAAATCTAATCCTTCGCGTAAAAGGTTAACACCAACAAGAACATCAATTAAACCTTGTCGGAGGTTTTGCATAATCTCTACTCTTTCCAAAGTATCTACATCGGAATGAATATATGCTGTTTTAATTTTGAGGTTAATGAGATATTTGCTTAACTCTTCGGCCATACGTTTGGTTAGCGTAGTAACTAAAACGCGTTCTTTCAATGCAATACGTTTTTGAACTTCATCTAGTAAATCGTCAATTTGATTTTGGCTGGGACGTATTTCAATGGGCGGATCTAAAAGCCCTGTCGGGCGAATTAGCTGTTCAACAACAACACCTTCACTTCTTTGCAATTCATAATCTGCGGGAGTGGCACTTACATAAATAGTTTGGTTGCTAATGGCTTCAAATTCCTCAAATTTTAGAGGCCGATTGTCCATTGCCGAAGGTAAACGAAACCCATATTCTACCAAATTCTGTTTGCGCGAACGATCTCCGCCATACATTGCTCTGATTTGAGGGATAGTTACGTGAGATTCATCAATAATTGTTAAATAGTCGTCAGGAAAATAATCGAGCAAACAAAAAGGTCTGCTTCCGGCTTTTCTTCCATCAAAATAACGTGAGTAATTTTCTATACCCGAACAGTAGCCTAACTCTTTAAGCATTTCAATATCGTAAGTAACCCGATCTTCTAATCGTTTTGCAGAGGTATAATCTTGTGTTTCTTTAAAAAAATCGACTTGCTTAAAAAGGTCATCCTGAATCTCAGTAATAGCCGATTTCATTTTATTTTTCGTGGTAACAAAAATATTAGCAGGATAAATGGTTATTTGATCCATTTGATTGATTGACTTACCATTTTCGGGATCGATTTGTTCTAAAGATTCTATTTCGTTACCCCAAAAACCGATTCGAAAAGCAATATCGTCATAAGCGGGGTAAACATCTAGGGTATCTCCTTTAACCCGGAAAGTTCCTCTTGAAAATTGCATTTCGGTACGCGAGTACAAACTGTCAACCAAGCGGAGAAGCAGTTTATTTCGTTCTATTTTATCACCAACTTTTATCAGAATAACATTTTCGGTAAAATCTTCGGGATTCCCAATGCCGTAAATACAAGAAACTGATGATACCACAATAACATCTCTACGTCCCGAAAGTAAAGCCGAAGAAGCACTTAAACGAAGTTTTTCTATTTCATCGTTAATGCTTAAATCTTTTTCGATATAAGTATTTGAACTTGGAAGATAAGCCTCTGGCTGATAGTAATCGTAATACGAGACAAAATATTCTACGGCATTCTCCGGAAAAAATTGTTTGAACTCACTGTAAAGTTGAGCTGCCAATGTTTTGTTATGTGAAAGCACCAAAACAGGTTGATTTAATTTTTGAATAACATTGGCAACCGTAAAAGTTTTCCCCGAACCCGTTACGCCCAACAATACTTGCGATTCATCGCCACGTTTTAAACCTTCTACTAACTGTTGAATAGCCTGAGGTTGATCTCCGGTAGGTTTAAATGTTGAGCTGAGTTTAAATTCCATGTCTTAAATATAGGTGGACAAATCTACGAAAGAAATTTGGGCGTTCAGAGTTTTACTTAAAGTGAAACCCTGATTAGGATGTTTTATTTTGATAAATTTAAAGTGCCGATAATAGGATAGTGATCTGACTTGTCAATTTTCCCGATTTCAAATTGATGAACCTGAAACAGAGTATCGCTAAGAATATAATCTATACGCATAGGAGGTAATTCCCCATTATAAGTATTGCCATATCCTTTTCCTTTTTCAACAAAAGCATCTTTCATATTTTTAGTAAGTTTATGATAAGAATAGCTAGCAGGAGTGTCGTTGAAATCGCCACATATTAAAATAGGGTAAGGACTCTTTTTTATCAATTTACTGATGTGGTTTACTTGGATATTTCTTATTTTGGAATAGCGTGCAAGCTTATCAAATAAAATCGCAAGTCGTCCTCCGGTTTCTTCATTTAACCCAATTTCGGTCGAACTGAATATTTCGTATTCGTTAGGGTTAAAGTGATTGGATTCTAAATGGATATTAAACAGTCGAATAGTATCTTTTTTATAGGCAATATCA
>Ga0164318_10003033_pt1 | contig 15809 bp, 19 predicted proteins | sample GuaBasSedimGuay9_FD_113734 | JGI IMG/M metagenome (GOLD analysis project Ga0164318, IMG submission 113734) | Subseafloor sediment microbial communities from Guaymas Basin, Gulf of California, Mexico - Guay9, Core 4571-4, 0-3 cm | ecosystem: Environmental > Aquatic > Marine > Hydrothermal vents...
AGCAGAATACATTCCATAATCAGTTTTTTTAAATTGATATTTTTTTTCGAGAAAAATATCAAAATATCGTATAATTTTTTCGATCTTAGCCCCTCTCCCAATGGGACCTATAAAGGAAGGGTTCTGGAGGATAAGTAGTTTCTATAACTTTTTGTCTGCTGTAATTTTCATTATTCACATTAGAAATATTATGAGTTATTACTTGAGTAGCAAGTTGAAAGTTTAAAAGTGCATTTTTTGCTATATTTAAAGCAGATATCAATCCAGCCATTATTTTTATATCTTTTAGTTAAGCAGTTTTGGAAAAAATTTTAGGTTCTTTTTTTTATTTTGTTTATTCCATAAATTTCTTTTTCTTCGAGAAGATCTGTTAGAAATCTGTAAGCTTCTTCAATAAAATTTATTCCTGCCTGAATAATTTTTTTATTATGTTCATTCTGAATTATTATTTCTTTTAAAATTCTTTTTTCTTGGGGAGTTAATTCTTTATCTTTTAAATATTTTGCTAACCTCGCTTTATAAGAGGCCCATTTTAATATTTCTTCTATAGCTCCATTAATAAGGGCTATTCTTTCATTTTCTACTACTTTTTTTAATTCAAGTAATTCCTGTGAAATCATTTTTTTCCTCCTTTATTTATTATCGGAATTATTTGAAATTTTTTTAAAATAAGCATTATTTAATAATTGTTTATATAAAAAATCTCCCAGTCCTCTTGGTTTTCCTGAAATTATTTCAGCTACTTCTTGATAAAAGTAATCTCTATAAATTTTCACTTCCAGAGTTTCAGGGAATAGACCACTTTTTATAATGGTCTTATCAAGTCCTTTTAAAATCTCATACCAAAAAAGTGCCTCAAATTCAGTTGTAACTCTTTTTAAAGCTTTTTTAGGATCTTTTTTTTCAAGATTAACAATATTCTTTAAATTGGTATAATAAATTACATAGTCTTTCATTTTCAAGTTATTTAAATAATTATTAAATCAGCATGTAAAGCACCAGCAGCTTTTATAGCTTGAAGGATTGCTATAAGATCATTAGCTGTTGCACCAACTGCATTAAGTGCTCTTACAAGTTCTTCAAGGGTTGCTCCTTTTTCTATAATTACAACTTTTGCTTTCTTTTCTTTTGCTTTTATCTCTGTTCTCGGAACAATTACAGTTTCTCCAGGAGAGAATGGATAAGGTTGATAAACTTCAGGGTATTCTCTAACCTCCACACTTAATCCTCCGTGAGCAACTGCTACCTTTGAAATCCTCACATTTTCACCTATTACCACAGTACCTGTTCTTTCATCTATTACTACTTTTGCTGGTGAATCTGGTTTTATTTCTAAATTTCCAATCTCAGCAAGAAGTTTTACTACCTTTCCTTTATAAGAAGATGGTACAATTAGTTCAATATTTCGAATATCCTTTGGTTTTGCGTAATTTCCTTTAAGATAAAGATTTATAACATTGGCTACATCAAATACTGTAGTATAATCTGCTTCTTTTAAGGACAAGATAAGTTTATTTTCGTTATTAAGAGTTTGTAAATTAACTGGTCTTTCTACAATTGCTCCATTTGGTATTTTACCTGCTGTGGGATGTGTTGTTTGAACTCCTGCACCTCTTCCCTGAACAGCAAATCCTCCCAGAGATACAGGACCCTGAGCAAAAGCATATACTTTACCATCTGGACCTATAAGAGGAGTTAGAAGTAATGTACCTCCCTGAATACTTTTAGCATCTCCAAGAGAAGACACTTCTACATCTATTTTTTGACCAGGCATTACATAAGGAGGAAGATAGGCTGTTACCATTACAGCAGCTACATTTTTAAGAATAATCTGTTCTTTTGGAACTTTTACACCGAATCTCTCAAGCATATTTACTACAGATTGAATAGTAAATTTACTTAAAACACCATCACCTGTTCCTTTAAGTCCTACAACAAGTCCATATCCTACCAGATAATTTCCTCTTACACCTTCTATATCAACTATGTCTTTTAGTCTCACTCCAAAAGCTGTGTTTATAAAAATTAAACTTATAAAAAGCAATAAAATTAATCTACGCATAATATTTATCCTCTATTAAAATAACCAAAATAGGTGTAAAAATCTTGTAAGAATTCCAGGACCACTTACAGCCTCACTTGAAGGACCCTTGCCACTATATTCTATATAGGCATCAGAAATTTGTGTAGAAAGTACAGAATTATCAGGAGCTATATCTTCTGGTCTTACTATTCCTGTTAAAAAAATATATTCTAAATCTTTATTTCTTTTTATTGTTCTAACTGCTTGAATAACAAGATTTCCATTTGGCAATACTTTTATTACTCTTGCAGTAATAGTTGCTATGATTTTACTCTCCCTTGAAATTTGTCCTTGACCAGATGTTGAGGTCTCCAAATTACCATTAAAAAGAGAGCTTGGTTCTGCATCAGGGAAAATATTTGGTATTTTATTTTCAAATCCTAATAATTTTGAAATACCTGCAGATGCTGAACTTTTTTTAGATGATTTCTGCTTAACTGTATTTGAACTTTGATAATTTTCCACTATTTTTATTGTAACTATATCACCAACTCGCCTTGCTCTGAGATCCGAATAATCGAAAGCTGTAATTCCTTCTTTATATAAAGAACCTTTACTTACAGGTTTAGGTTTAGGATAGGTAATCTTAACTTCCGGGGGAGGAGGTGGTGAAGGAGGAACTTTTGGATTATATTCAAAACACCCACAGAGAGAAAAAGAAATAAATAATAACTTTACTCCTAATCTTATTAAGTTTATTAAACTTATTTTCATTTTAAAAATTCACCTCTACTTCTTTTTCTGAAATTACTTTAGCCTGTAAAATTTTTTTACTACTTAAGTTTTTAACTTTTATAAATTCTCCTTTTTTTCCATTCTGAAGAGCTATTCCCTTTGCTCTTACAATAAAATTTCTTCCTCTTGCTACTATATAAATTTCCTGATTTCTTTTTATAATCACTGGTTTTTCAAGGTGTGAAAATCTCAATATTGTACCTGGTTTAAGACTCATTCTAACCTGTTTACCTATTGCTATAGCTTTATCAAAGATCACATCTTGTGGAATGCGTGAAACTGAAATAGTCTCTATTTTTAAATCTTTTTCTGTTAAAATACTTTTGTCAGATACAGGCCTTGTTATAACTACTACAGGGATCCGTGTTTCTATGTATCCCCATAATCTTACTGTTGTAAAAAGTTTTCCGTATTCATTATAAAACTTTAAAATCACTACATTTGAACCAAGCTTAGGTACACCCATAAATTTAACTTGATATCCATAATATCTCGGAATTTTTATATTTTCTGGTTGGATCTTAAAGTCTCTTAAAAATATCCTTCCCTTTACCCACTTAAGCTCTTTTTTTATTTCTTTTAGAAATATCCTTTTAAAATCAAAATGAGAATAAAATTCTTCAGCTTGAAGATTAAAACTTCCAAAAAATAAAAAAATTATTACCAAAATTATGATTTTTTTCATGTTTTATTCACCTATTATCTTTTTAAAGCATTAGCAATTTCCAAAAGTTGGTCAGCAGTTAATACTCCTTTAGAATTTGATTCATAGGCTCTCTGAGTTATTATCATTTTTACCATTTCTTCTACTACATCTACATTTGACATTTCTAAATAACCCTGAGCAATGGTACCAAATCCATTTTGTCCCGTGACACCTTCTATTTCATCTCCTGCTGCATCAGAAATTTTAAAAAGATTTCTACCAACCGCGTATAATCCTGCTGGATTAGGAAAGTCGTATAAAAGAATTTGACTTTGTGCAAGAACATTCCCATTAGGATCAAGCGCACTTATTCTTCCATCAGGAGTTACTTCAATTTTAAAAGTACCTATAGGCACAGTAAATTCTGGATAAAGTCTTGCTCCATCAGGGGTCACTATATATCCATCTCTATCAATTTTAAAATTTCCTGCACGAGTATAAAATTCCTCTCCACCCATTATTACTTTAAAAAATCCTCTACCCTCAATAGCCAAATCAAGTTCCTGATTCGTAAGTTGATATTCTCCCTGTGTGAAAATTTTTGATACAGCTACCGGCCTAACACCGAGTCCAATTTGCATCCCTACAGGAGTTAATGTTCCTTCAATTGTTAATGCACCAGGAAGTTTAATATTTTGATAAAATAAATCTTCAAATTCCGTTCTACTTTTTTTAAAACCTGGTGTATTTACATTAGCAAGATTATTAGCAATTACATCCAACTGAAGCTGTTGAGCCTGCATCCCGGTTGCAGCACTCCATAAAGCTCTTATCATGTTTGTACCTCCTTATTTTTGTGAAATAGTTATTAATCTTTCTGTAGTATCATCTAATGCTTTAATTGACCGCTGGACAGCTTCAAAACCCCTATGAATTTCTATTAAATTGACCATTTCTTTTAAAATATTTACATTAGAATTTTCTACATATCCCTGTTTTATTTCGTACTCAGTTGCAGGTAGTTCCGAAGCTCCTTCAGAAATGTAAAGATTCTTTCCTATCTTTTTTAATTTTGTTAGATCATCAAAAGTTACTATATCAAGTCTTCCAATTTCTGTTCTATCTATAGATAAAATACCTTCTATAGAAACTTGAAATTTCGAATCTTCCATAGTAATTAAACCCTCTCTTGTCATTCCCGGATCTATTACTACTGGGGCACCATTTGCTAAAACTGGATATCCATCTGGTGTTACAAGCCTTCTTTGAGAATCCAAAGTAAAATTTCCTGCTCTTGTATAAGCTATCCCATTAGGTGTTTTAACTTTAAAAAAACCTTCACCTACAATAGCCAAATGTAAAGGATTCCCTGTATATTCCAACACACCTTGTTCCATTTTTATATATTGATTCGTTTCTTTAAAAATTCTTTTATATTTTGGTCCTATTTTTTTCATTAATACTTCTTTAAATTCTAAACCATCACTTTTATAACCCGGGGTATTTACATTAGCTAAATTATTAGTAGTAACTATTAATTTTCTTTCTAAAAGCTGTGCAGCTTCCAAAGCTTCTAATAATCCAAGCTGAGGATTAATTTTTATTCCAGCCATTTTTAATTCCTAATTTTAAAAATCAAAAATTGTGCCTATGAATGGAATCAAAAATTTTTATCAAAACTATAAGAATTTGAAAGAAAAAGGAAAATATTTCCTGATTAAAATTAAAAATTTAGGAAATTATTTCCGTCAAAAATTTAACTTAAATGTCAATTTTTTTATTTTTTCCAATAAAATGGAACCAAAAGAACAAGTACAGTATAGTATTCCAATCTTCCTATTAACATACAAAAAATAAGAACCCATTTTCCTATAGGAGATATAAAAGCAAAATTCCCTGTAGGTCCTGCTTTTCCAAAAGCAGGACCTACTCCATTAAGACAAGTAACTACTGTTGATAAAGCAGTAAGAAAATCCAAACCTGTAGCACTCATAATTACTGTAGCAATTGCAATAGTTATAAAATAAATAAACATAAATCCCCATATACTTGACAAAATATCATCATCTACGGGTTTTCCATCAAGTTTGATAACTTTTATAGCTCTTGGATGAATTAATTTATATAATTCTCTATATATATGTTTAATCATCATTAAAATACGTATAATTTTAGGGCCTCCTGAGGTTGAACCAGCCATAGCTCCCAAAAACAGACATAGCAAAATAATTGTCTGAGCAAAAGGGGACCATTTAAGATAATCATAAGTGGTCAATCCTGTGGTAGTAGCTAATGAAATTACTTGAAAAGCTCCATATCGCAATGCTTGAAAAAACGAAGAGAATGAATTTGTCAAAATTAAATTTATAGTTACTAATAAAGATAAAACTAACAAATTAATTATATAAAATCTAAATTCTTCTCTTTTCCATATCTTTTTTATCTCCCTTTTTAATAAGCTGAAGTATAAAGAAAAATTTGTACCCCCCATTATCATTCCTATTATTACTATCATCTCTATAAAAGGATTTTGATAATACCCTATACTTGCATTTTTTGTGGAAAAACCTCCGGTTGCAATTATAGTAAAACTGTGACATATAGCATCAAATAGATTCATTCCGGAAATATGAAGCATAAAAATAATAAAAGCGGTTATACCTAAATAAAGTTTCCATAAAGATTTAGCAGTATCAATGATACGTGGTTTTAGTTTATCAACACTTATATCTGCAACTTCAGCTTTAAATAATTGCATACCTCCAGACCCCATCCAAGGAAGAATAGCAAGAGCAAAAACAATAATCCCACCACCACCAATCCATTGAGTAAGCGCTCTCCAGAATAAAATAGGCTTAGATAAATGTTCTACATCTGTAAATACACTCGAACCTGTGGTAGTAAAACCTGAAATAGATTCAAAATAAGCATCTGTAAAACTTGGGAGAACTTTTGAAAAATAATAAGGAAGAGAACCTAAAAAAGCAATTATTATCCAGCTCAGAGTAACTGTGATAAAAGCTTCTCTGTGTCCTATATCTGTCCCCCTATATTTATAAGTTAAAAAATAAAAAATACAACCTGTAAATAAAGAAACACTCATTACTTTTAAAAAAAGGTAAATATCTGCAAAAGAATGATAGATCAAAGCTATAATTATAGGAAGTAAAAAAAAGAAAGAAAAAATAATAAGAATAACTCCTATAAAATGGAAAACAGAGCCCAATCTCATTATTTAAGCAGTTTTTCTAAGCTTTTTATAGAATCTTTATGAGTAAAAAATATTACCCTATCTTTTTCGTAAAGAATATCTTTCCCTGACGGAAGAATTATTTTTTTACCTCTTATTATTATTCCTATAATGGTATTTTTAGGAAATTTTATTTTTTCCAAAGGTTTATTTATAATGTAAGATATAGGCTCTAATTCCACTTCCATTATCTCGGCTTCATGTTCACCTATAGCAGAAAGAGATAAAATTTGTCCTTTTCTTATATACCTTAAAATCATACTTGCAGTTAATAATCGTGGATTAATTACTGACTGAATACCAAGATGATGTGCTAAAGAAACATATTCGCTTTTATTAACTATGGCAATTGTTCTTCTTACACCTAATTTTTTTGCCAGTAAACAGGACATTATATTTAATTCATCGCTATGGGAGGTAGCTATAAAGACATCCATATCCTGAATGTTTTCTTGTAAAAGAAGGTTTTTATCTGTTCCATCTCCGCAAAGTACTAAAGAATTATTCAATTTTTCTGATAAAATACGGCATTTTTCGGAATTTTTTTCAATTATTTTTATTTCTGCTTTTTCTTCGATATTAGAGGCTATATAAAAAGCAATTCTTCCACCTCCAACAATCATTATTTTCTTATCAATTTTTTCAGCTTCTCCAAAAATTTTGGCAATTTCATTTATATCCTCTTTTTTAACAAGTAAATAAATCAGATCTCCTTGTTTTATATAATCTTCACCACGAGGAATAATAACTTCTTCGTCCCTAACAATAATACCTATTATAAAATCCTTTTTTATTGAGCTTCTCAACTCTTTTAACTTTTTACCTATTAAATAACTGTTTTCAGGAATTTTATAGGCAATAATTAGAACTTTTCCTCTCTCAAATTCTAAAACTTCGGAAGCAAAAGGAATTTCAAGGAGTCTTATTATAGCATTTGCTGCTTCCAATTCGGGATTTATTACAGAATCTATATCTAAGTTTTCTTTACTTAAAAGAATTTTATTAAAATAATAATCTGGATTTCTGATACGAGCAATTTTCTTTTTTACATTAAACATAGATTTAGCCAGAAGACATGCTATCATATTTGTTTCATCACTGTTTGTTACAGCTAATAGCAAATCAGCATTATCTGCCCCTGCTTTTTTTAATGCATTGGGATCACCTCCTTCAGCCTCAATAACTCCTACATCAAGTTCTTCTGCAATTTTTTTGAGTTTATTCCCATCTTTATCAATAAGAACTACTTCTACACCTTCTATCGCCAAATATTTTGCAACCTGATAACCTACTTCTCCTGCTCCTATTATTATTGTTCTCATATTTTCTCCTTGTTAATTTTGTTTTTTATAAAAACTGTATAATCCTAAAATTCTATCAATTATAATTGAGGCTGCAGATCTTACGGAAAGATGATTATATTCATCCAAACGTCCCCAAATAGGTTCTAAGAAATAATCGCATATATCAAATACTTCTTCACAAAGTCCCCAGGCAGTTCCAAGAATTAAAGCTACTGGCTTTTCCCATAAAAGCTTTTGAACATCTTTATAAGTGATATACTTTCTTTTAGGTGACGCATCAGTTGCTAATAAAATCGGTCTTTCTCCTTCTATCTTTTCTACCTCTAAAATTGCATCTTTAAGAGAAGAAGTTATTTTTAAAATTTTAATAGCTTCTTTTCTTAAAGGATTATATTCTGCGCCCTTCCCTTTTAGCCAATACTCTATAAGTTTTTCAGCAAGATTTCTTTGATCCTCTAAAGGTTGAATCACATAAACTCCTTTGATTCCATAAGTCCTTCCAAGTCTTGCAAGATCATGAAGATCAAAATTAGTAATAGCTGAAGCTATTTTTTTTCTATTTTTATCAATTACCGGATAATGAACTAAAAATACATAGAATCTTTGTTTTGATAAAAGTTCTTTCAAATACTGCCAATCTTTTTCTGAGAGATTAATTTCATGAAAGAGATAAGGACGTTTTTTTAATGTAATTTCTAAAGAAACTCTACGACGGTAATTTTCTATCTCTGCATGATTCCCACTTAAAAGAACATTTGGAACTTTCCAGCCCATAAATTCTCTTGGCCTTGTATAACAAGGATATTTCAATAATCCTGTTGAAAAAGATTCTTTTTCTATTGAATCTTTTTTCCCTACAACACCAGGTACAAGTCTCGCAATAGTCTCTATGAGAACTAAGCTCGCTACCTCTCCTCCAAAAACTACATAATCTCCTATAGAAATTTCTTCATCAACCATATTTTCTCTGATTCTTTCATCGATTCCCTCATATCTTCCACATATCAAAATTATATCTTTTTTTTTCAACAATTTTTCAGCTAATTTTTGAGTTAAATGCTCTCCTTGAGGCGAGAGATAGATTGTCCAGGCAGAAGGATACTCTGTTTTTATAAAATTGATTGCTTTATAAAGTGGTTCTGGTTTAAAAACCATACCTTCTCCACCACCAAAAGGTTCATCATCCACAGTTTTATGCTTATCTTCTGCAAAATTTCTTAGATTATAAAGATGTATGTTTATTAATCCTTTTTTTATTGCTTTCCCTAAAAGCCCAACTTTTAAAGGAGAATCAAAATATTCAGGAAATATAGTAATTATATGAAAATTCATAATTTTAAGATCTTTGACTTTCTACCAGAGCTTTAATGTCTTTTGTTAAAATAAGTTTATCTTTAAAATTTATTTCTTCTACATATTCTTCAATTAAAGGTAAATAAAATTCATCTTCTTCTCCTTTTACAAGAAGAAGTTCATATTCACCCATAGGCATAATCTCTTTTACTTTTCCCCAATTATATCCATTTTTATCTTTAACTTTAAATCCTATTATTTGATAATAATAAAACTCATCTTCTTCTAAAGGAGGTAAATCTTTAAGATCTACATATAAAACTCTATTAACTAAATATTGAGCTTCTTCAAAAGATATATTTTTAAATTTTACCAGATAAATTTGATATCCTGGACCTTTTCTTATATTAACAACTTCCAAAGATTCTTCTTTATTTTTATCCAAATAAAAAATTTTAATAGAATTTAAAAGTTCTGAATGGAGAATCAAAGGGGAGATTTTTAATTCCCCTTTGATTCCATGAGTGCTTAAAATTTTGGCAACAGGAACTAACACTATTCAATAATTTCTAAAACTACTCTTTTGCGAATTTTACTTCCTGCAGCCCCAAGAATAGTTCTTATAGCTTTTGCAGTTCTACCTTCTTTACCTATAATTTTACCTAAATCTTCTTTTGCTACTTTTAATTCAATTACAGAAGTCTGTTCTCCTTCTATTTCATTAATCTGAACTGCATTAGGATTATCCACCAATACTTTTGCAATGTGCTCTACCAGATCCCTGAGTTTACTCATTCCTTATCCCCCTTGCATTTAGTCTCTATGCCTTTTTATTGACTTTAATTCCTATTCTCCTTAAAAGTGCCCTCACAGTTTCAGTTGGTTCTGCACCTCTTTCAAGCCATTTTTTAACTTTTTCTACATCAACTTTAAATTCATATGGTTCTTTTAAAGGATCATAATAACCTAAAATTTCCAAAAATTTCCCATCTCTTGGAGCACGAGAATCTGCAGCCACTACCCTATAAAATGGTCTCCTTCTCCTTCCCATTCTCATTAATCTGATTCTTATAGGCACTCCCTTCCACCTCCTATTTCTGAAATTTTGAACAATTCATTTTAACATCTATTTAGAATTTGACAATGTTTTTTTACATGCCCATAAGTTTATTTAACATACTTCTAAGTTTTCCTGGTTTTTTCATTTGTTTTAACATTTTAAGCATTTCTTCATAACTTCTTAAAAGTTTATTAACATCTTGCACTGTAGTTCCACTACCTCTGGCGATTCTTCTTTTTCTACTTGCATTTATAATCCGCGGATTTCTCCTTTCCTGTTTTGTCATAGAATTTATTATTGCTTCCATTTTTGTTATTTCTTTTTCATCAATTGGCAATTCGTTCAATTTCTGTCCTATACCTGGTAAAAAGCTTAAAATATCTCTAATTGATCCTAATTTTTTCATCTGTTGAAGTTGCTCCCTTAGATCTTCTAAAGTAAATTCAAGTTTTTTAATTTTCTTTTCCAATTCTTTAGCTTTTTTCAAATCAAAAACTTCCTGAGCTTTTTCAATAAGAGTAATAACATCTCCCATTCCTAAAATTCTACCTGCTAATCTTTCAGGATAAAAAACTTCTAAAGCATCTACTTTTTCACCAACTCCAAGGAATTTTATAGGACATCCTGTAACTTCTTTTATTGATAATGCTGCTCCACCTCTTGCATCACCTTCAACTTTGGTAAGAATTATTCCAGTAAGTCCTACCCTTTCATTAAATGTCTTTGCAACATTTACAGCATCTTGTCCCATCATTGCATCTGCTACTAATAAAGTCTCAGAGGGATTAAAAGTATTTTTTATTTCTTCTAGCTCTTTCATCAAATCTTCATCTATATGAAGTCTTCCGGCAGTGTCAATAATAACAATATCTCTTCCTTCTTTTTTTGCCATATTTATAGCTTTTTCTACTATTTCTAAAGGTTTTTCACCAGGTTGAGCCTCATAAAAAGGTACATTTACTTTTTCAGCTAAAACTTTAAGCTGTTTTATAGCAGCTGGACGATAAATATCTGCAGAAACTAAAAGCGGATGATGTCCTTTTTTCTTAAGAAATCGAGCTAATTTAGCAGCAGTAGTTGTTTTTCCCGAACCTTGAAGCCCTGCAAGAAGTATTTTTATAGGCTTGGCACCAGAAAGATTTAATCCTTTTGCCTCTCCTCCTAAGGTTTTTACAAGTTCCTCATATACAATTTTTACAATCTGCTGAAAAGGTGTAAGACTTTCAATTACTTCCGAAGAAAGTGCACGTTCTTCAACTCTATTAATTAAATTTTTAACAACTTTGTAATTAACATCTGCTTCAAGTAAAGCTAATTTTATCTCTCTTAACCCTTTTTTTATGTCGTCTGGACTAAGTTTACCTTTTTCTTTAAATTTATTTAAAGCTTCTTCCAGTCTCTGGCTTAATCCTTCAAACATAATAATTAATCCTTATTTATAAATTTTTCTAAAAAGTTAACACACCTTCTCTTTTTTACAAGAAAAAAAGAATTCATTGAATAACTTCTACATCTTTTGAAAGTTTGAGGTTAAAGATTTTATCCTTAATATTGGAATTATATTCAATTTTATTAAATGTAATTTTTATTTTTTCTCCCAATTGATTAATTACATAAAATTGTTTTACTTCTCCTGTATTCAAATTAACTATCAAAATAATTTTTTTCACCTGAGGATCTTTAAACGCAGAAATAAATGAAAGTTCCCATAAATTCTTTTTTAAAATCTTAAAACTTTCTAATTTTAAGTCTTTTTTTATATCACCTCTTCCACTCATAAAACCAAGAGCTAAATGAGAAGAAATTGCCTTACCAGAGGGATATATAAATACTTGCTTTTCTTCTGGATAATAAACAAAAAGTTTCTCTCCATTTGAAATAATAAGAAATCTCTCAGGTTCGCTATATTCCCAACGCATTTTGCCAGGTTTTTTAATCCATACTTTTCCCTTTCTTATTTCTCTTCTTCCATCTGGAAATAATGTCTCTTGAACAAACACAGCTTTTAAAGAAGAAATATGATCATAAAAATATTGAATTTTATTAATTACTTCATTTATGGATTGTGCTTTTATATTATTGAGGGGGTTTACGAATACCCAACACAGGACGAGGACGCACACCGTCACTCGGACCAACAATTCCTTCCTCCTCCATTCTTTCTACAATTCTTGCTGCTCTATTATACCCTATTCTAAGTTTTCTTTGAAGCATAGAAACAGAAATTTTGCCATACTGATATGCAATCTTAAGCGCTTCTTTATAAAGTTCATCATCGTAATCTTCTTTATCTTCTTTTATTTCGTCTTCGAATTTTTCTTCATATTTAGTAAAATCTGCCATATATTCAGGAGGGCTAAGACTTTTTAAGCACTCTACCACATTTTTTACTTCCTTTTCTGAAACATAAGGAGCATGAATTCTTAATAAATTTGACGAACCAGGAGGCATAAAAAGCATATCACCTGCGCCTAACAACCTTTCTGCTCCATGAGTATCTAATATAGTCCTTGAATCTACTTTAGAAGTAAGTTGAAATGAAATTCTTGCAGGAAAATTTACCTTTATTAAACCTGTAATTACATCCACTGATGGTCTTTGAGTAGCTACCAAAAGATGTATACCTGCTGCACGTGCCATTTGAGCAAGTCTTGTAAGTAAAGTTTCTACTTCTCTGGAAGAAATTACCATTAAATCAGCCAACTCATCAATAATTATTACAATATAAGGCATTTTTTCTTCAAAATTTTCATTAAATGATTCAAGGTTTCTCACCCCTGCTTCCTCAAGAAGATTATATCTTCTTTCCATTTCTTCTACAGCCCATCTAAGTGCTTTAGTAGCCAATTTAGGCTCTAAAACTACAGGATGAAGTAAATAAGGAATATCCTCATAAACTGAAAGTTCAATTCTTTTAGGATCTATCATGAGAAATTTTACTTCCTCAGGAGTATTTTTATAAATTAAACTAAGAATTACACAGTGTAAAAAAACACTTTTTCCAGATCCTGTGCTTCCTGCAATAAGAAGATGCGGCATTTTTCTTAAATCAGTAACTACAGGATTCCCAGAAATGTCTTTTCCAAGAGCTATAGTTAAAGGTGATCTGGATTTTTTAAATTCTGAGCTTTCTAAAATCTCTCTAAGGTATACATATTCTCTTTTAGGATTGGATATTTCTATCCCTATGACATTTTTTCCAGGTATAGGGGCTATAATTCTTACACTTTTTGCCGAAAGTCCTAAAGCAAGATCATCAGCTAAATTTAAAATTTTATTGATCCTTACACCTGGAGCAGGTTTAAATTCAAATACAGTAATTACAGGCCCTGGAGAAATTCCTACAATTTCTCCTTCTATTCCAAATTCTCTCAATTTAGACATTAATAAATATGCCCTTTCTTTCAATTCCTCAGGTCTTAATTTATAAGATGTTGATAAAGGTTTTTCTAAAAGATCAATAGAAGGTATGACAAATTTTTGCATTTCTTCTTTTATTTTCTTATCTTTTGAAATATCTTTTTTACTCTGATTTTTCTCCTGATTCAGAATTTGAGACTCATCTTTTTTTGATTCTTTTTTAAAAATCAGTTTCTTTATTGATTGTTCTCCTCCCATAGCAAAAAAAATAGCCAGTAAAAATAAAATAAGAATTATCAAAAATAGCCCGGATACACCAATAAATGAAATTATAAAAGAAGAAAGCTCTCCTATAAAACCGCCATTTAAAGGATATTTATTAAACAGATATTTATTTTTTATATCCAATATTTGAAAAAAATAAGAAAAAGTCCAAGAAAAACACAAGAATATTAAAGTAAAAGCCAAAGTAATTCTTTTAATACCAAAACCTAAATAAGAAAAAATCAAAATAAAAAAAAGGAGTATAGGAATAAATAAAGTACATATACCACATAAAAAAAAGATTATAGATGATAAATAAGCTCCTAAATATCCTCCCCAATTATGAATTTCTTTAGCTCCTTCTACATTAATTCCAGGATCATAAGGATGAAAAGAATATATTGAAATCCCTATGAATATAATAATTAAAAATAGTATTAAATAAATAATTAATTTTTTATCTATTAAATTTATTATCTTTTCTAACCACATATTTGAAAAAGTATTATATTTCAATATATCAAAAATTAAATATAAAGCCATTCCAAAATTATATGCATAATTTAAGAATTAAAATAAATTTTTTTGAAATTTTACAAAAACAATAAAAAAGAAAAATACTGGAAAAATCTCTTTCCAATATAAGAAAATTTAGCAAATTTTAATTCTTGATTACTCATAAATAGAAATTTATAAAAATATGCTTAAGAAATATTCTTTTAAAGAGGGGGAAAAATGTTAATAAATCTTAAAAAGCTTTCAAGAAGAGATTTTTTAAAGATATGTAGTGTAATAACTGCAAGTATGGGATTGCCTTTATCTATGATGGATAAAGTTTTTGCGTCACTCAAAAATAAAGAAAGACCTACTGTAATATGGCTTCATTTTATGGAATGTACAGGGTGTACAGAATCTCTTTTAAGATCAACTCATCCTCCCTTAGGGAGATTTTTATTGGAGATAGTAAATCTTGAGTATCATGAAACTTTAATGCCTGCTGCAGGTAAACAAGCAGAGGAAGTCCTTCATGAGGCTATGAAAAAGTATAAAGGAAAATATATCTGTGTAGTAGAGGGAGGAATTTCTACAAAAGATAATGGTATATATTGTAAAATAGGAGGAAAGACAGCTTTAGAAATTGCTAAAGATGTAACAAAAGATGCTAAATTAGTAATTGCTATAGGCACATGTGCAGCATTTGGAGGAATACAGGCAGCTAAACCAAATCCTACTGGTGCAGTAGGAATAGCAGATATTATTGGTAAAGATAAAGTAATTAATATTCCTGGGTGCCCTCCTAATCCTTATAATTTTTTGGCTACTATAAGTTATATCCTTACTTTTGGTAAACTCCCTGAATTAGATGAACTTAGAAGACCTAAATTTGCCTATGGAAGACTTATTCATGATCAGTGTGAGAGAAGAGGACACTTTGATGAAGGAAGATTTGCTAAGGCTTTCGGTGACGAAGGTCATAGAAAAGGATATTGCTTATATAAATTAGGATGTAAAGGTCCTATTACCCATGCTAACTGTTCAGTAATTAGATTCTGTGATGTATGTGTATGGCCTGTTTCAGTAGGGCATCCGTGTATGGGCTGTACCGAACCTAATTTTTGGGACGAAATGGAACCATTCTATAAGCCAATTATGTAAAAATCCCAAGCTCAAATTAAAATATAGTTAGTTTAAAGGAGGTATATGTCTCAAAAAATTATAATTGATCCTATTACAAGAATAGAAGGTCATTTGAGAATAGATGTAGAGGTTAATGGAGGAAAAGTAATAAATGCATGGTCTTCTGCTCAAATGTG
>Ga0164318_10003034_pt1 | contig 15805 bp, 17 predicted proteins | sample GuaBasSedimGuay9_FD_113734 | JGI IMG/M metagenome (GOLD analysis project Ga0164318, IMG submission 113734) | Subseafloor sediment microbial communities from Guaymas Basin, Gulf of California, Mexico - Guay9, Core 4571-4, 0-3 cm | ecosystem: Environmental > Aquatic > Marine > Hydrothermal vents...
CCTAATTCTTTCAATTTCTCCGAAACTTTTTGAGCCGTTATCGATTCATACAATTGATCGTTTTCTCCTATTTTTACAGGAAAAACAATTTCCTGACCATCTATTGATGCAACCTTCTCCTGCACCTGTTTTAACTCTTCTTCTGCTTTCTCCTTCTCTATCTCTTTTTGTTTCTCAAGCCACTCTAGATTCTTCTTGGTAGCCGGCTTTGCTAACTTATTCGGAATCAAAAAATTGCGAGCATAACCGTCCTTGACCTCCTTGACTTCATATTTTTCTCCTAATTTGTCTATATCTTTTAATAATATGACTTTCATATGTTTCCAGTTGTAATTATATTATTATAACAAACAAAAGAAAGAGCATCAATCTTTTATTCCTAGAGCCCTTTTATCACTTCTATAGCTTTCTGCAGTTGTGGATCTCTTCCTTCTTTGTAGTCTTCTTCGGTCATTTCCACTTTTATATCTGGCTCAAGACCAACCTCTGAAATTGATTTCCCTTTTGGGGTAAGCCATTTTGCTACAGTAATTTTTAAACTAGAACCGTCACTCAAACGCACTAATTCTTGGACAGAACCTTTTCCAAAAGACTTCTCCCCTATCAAAATCACATTGCGGTCGTCTCTTAAAGCACCTGCTAAAATCTCAGCCCCAGATGCAGTTCCTTTATTAATTAAACACACTATCGGATAATCGTAAAAAGAACCACGACCTCTTGTTCTGTATTCTTCAGCCGGCTGTTTACCTCCAAAATCTTCTATTGCTACAAGGTCTCCATCTCTTAAAAACCATCCTGCAATATTGCGTGCTACTTCAAGATATCCACCGGGATTATTTCTTAGGTCTAAGATTATTCTTTTGGCAGGGCTCTTTAAAATCTCTTTTGATGCTTTGTTAAAATCATAGCTTGCTAACTGGGTAAAGTGATAAAGTCTGATATAGGCAATGTCTTCGTCTTTTATTTCCCACTTAAGAGAAGGTATTTCTATTACATTTCTTTTAATAGTAAAATCTCGCGTGTCTTCCCATCCTTCTCTTGCAATAGTCAAAGTCACCTCTGTTCCTCTCGAGCCCCTGATCAACTTAACCGCCTCCTCCACTGAAATATTTAAAGAAGGTTTTCCGTCTATCTTGACTATCTTATCTCCCGCAAGTAAACCTGCTTTCTGCGCAGGACTTCCCTCCAGCGGTGTTATAACTTGAAGTTCTCCTTTTACTATTCCGATTTCCATTCCTACTCCTTCAAACTTTCCTGAAATATCTTCAGAAAACACCTTTGAATCTCTGGGTTCAAAGAAAACAGTATAAGGATCATCTAAACTTTTTAACATCCCCGAAATAGCACCATATATCATTTTTTGAACCTCTAACTTTTTGTGGTCTACAAATTTTTGATGAACCTGGTTCCATGCCTCCCAAAATAAAGAAAAATCTACATTTTCAGGAGGACAAACTCTACATTTAACTGTAGATTTTCCAAGAAAAAAACCGCTACTAAAACTCGCAATTATTAGAGAAGCACCGACAACAAAAAGAAAAAATTTATACCGTTTCATATTAATTTTATATAACAAATTTTGCTGGAATAGTCTATAGAAACAAAAATAAAAGTGCCTCCGGGAGGACTCGAACCTCCAACCATCGGCTTAAAAGGCCGCTACTCTGCCAGTTGAGTTACGGAGGCTGATTTTTTATCTTAACATTCCCAAAAAACAAAATCAACTCTTTGAATTGTTCTTCCAATACTTCCTAAATTCAGAAATTGTTAAAGCATTCTTTTTTTTAAACTCTCCTACTCTAGTTCTCTCCAAATCAAAGAGATACCCTCCTGTGCTAAGTTTTTTCCCTATATCTCGCGCCAGCGATCTGATATAAACACCTTTACCGCAAACAATTTTTACCTTTAGATAGGGCCAATTATAACTAATTAATTTGATTTCTTCAATGTAAATCTTTCTTTTTGGTAATACAACTTTTTTTCCTTGACGAGCCAATTTATATGCTGGTATTCCGGAGATCTTAATCGCAGAAAATACCGGCGGTCTTTGATAAATAAATCCTACAAAAGAATCTAAAACTTTTAAGATATTTTCTTCTGTGGGAATACTTGTAATTTTAACCTTTTCCTTTTTCCCTTCTCTGTCGTCTGTATCACTTCTCCACCCTAATTTGATCACAGCAATATATTCTTTTTCTTTGTCTACAATTTTATAAAGAAGACGTGTTGCTTTTCTTCCAATGCCAACTACAATCACTCCTCGTGCAAGAGGATCTAAGGTTCCCGCGTGACCCACTTTCTTTTTTTGAGTAATTGCACGAATTTCATTTACTATATCATGAGAACTAGATCCCTTGTCTTTGTATATAGGAATTATATTCTCTTTCATATGTTCAAATTTTATCTAAAATATGATATAATCTCATAATATCTACCATGAAAATCAATATCTTCTTTGCTGTCTTAGGAACAGTGTTAGCAATTTATTCTTGGTACACTTTTGCTATCATTTACCACCTTATAAGATTTGGAGTAGGAACTAAACCAAAAAGGATGGCTCTTATTTTTTTTATCGGATCCTTTGTTCTTTTTTCAATAGCAATCATTACTTACCTCAAAATAGATTGGGTAAATATAATTAGAATTAAGTAATGTCTATTTTTACTTTTTCAAAAAATAGCTTTGAAGGGCAACTGCCCGGAGAAACTACTATACTAGTAACGAGAAAACATTGGATATTCTTAGCACTTCCACTCTTCTTCGTTTTTCTAACAGCACTATTGGTGATAGTTTTGACTTTTTGGCTAAGTTCTTTTTCTTGGTGGGAAAGATTTTCTTCTCTCTGGGAATTTATCGTTAGTGTAATTTTTTTAATTCTCTGGAATCTTGGATTCTATTTAGTTACGATGTATTCTTTAAACACTGTTATTATAACCAATAAGAGAATAATTGAAAACGAACAACGGGGATTATTCAAACACGTAATCAATGAAATCCAATTAAAAAATATTCAGGATATTTCGGTCAAGATAATGGACTTTTTTGCACAACTTCTGAATTACGGAGATATAGAAATTCAAAGCGCGGGAGCCGTAGACAAGTTTTTCTTTAATCACTTACCTCACCCAGAAAAAATAAAAAACCTCATTATGAAGCAAAAAGTTGGTGAGATATAAAAATTTATTTACCAACGATATTACCAAAAAATCGCCGGAGGCGATTTTTTGGTATACAACAAAAGATTTTACTAAAATTTATCAGATACCTTCTTTTTTAAGTTTTTCCAAAAGTTCTCTTTGTTTCTTGGTTAATGTCTGAGGAGTTTTTATCAAGAGTTTCACATAAAGATTTCCTCTACCAAAGCCACCAAAATGAGGAATTCCTTTCCTTGAAATCCTGAAAACTTTCCCTGATTGAGTTCCTGCGGGTACTTTTAAAATAATTTTTTTACCCTCGAGGGTTGGGATTTCTATCTCGTCTCCTAGGGTTGCTTGAGAAAAAGAAATAGGAATATCTATATAAAGATCATCTCCCCTTCTTTCAAAAAGAGGATGTTTCTTAATAAAAATCCTTAGATAAAGATCCCCGGCTGCTCCTTTTTTTCTTCCCGCATCTCCTTTTCCTTTAACTTTTAATACTTGGTTAGAATCAACACCAGCAGGAATAGTCATAGTTATTCTTTCCTCGCCCATTATCCTTCCCTCTCCCTTACAAACATTACATGGTTTCTCAGGACGAAAACCTTCTCCTCCACACTCAGGACAAACTACATAGCGCGTAACCGTTCCAAAAAATGTCTTTTTAATTTGTTGAACTTGTCCTGTTCCTCTACAAGAAAAACATTCGTTTAGTCGAGTCCCGGGCTCTGCTCCTGTTCCTTGACAACGAGGACAAACTATATATTTTCTCAAAAGAATTTCTTTCTGTTGATCCCTCAACACATCTTCTAAATCCATTTCAATATCAACTTGAATATCCTTTCCTCTTTTTAAGTCTTTTTTTCTAGCCGAAAAACCTCCCCCAAAAAATTCCTCAAACACATCGCTTAAATCTCCGAACTCGAAATCAAAACCGCCTTCTCTTCCCTGCCATCCTGAAAAATCAAACCCAAAGCCCCCGCCTCCTGGAGATGCTCCTTCAAAAGTACGACCAAATTTATCATATTGAGCTCTCTTTTCTTTATTAGAAAGAACCTGATATGCCTCGTTTATTTCTTTAAACTTCTTTTCGTCTCCTCCTTTATCAGGATGATATTTATGAGCCAACTTGCGGTAAGCTTTTTTAATCTCGTCTTGTGAAGCATTCTTGGAAACGCCAAGGATTTTATAATAATCTTTCATAAATTTTAATGTTATTTCTCTTTATATTCTCCTTCTTGAGCGTCTGAATCATTTCCTTTATTGTCTCCTTGTTTTCCTTTTTGTTCTTCTTGAGATTTCTTATAAAGCTCGGTTCCTACCTTCTGCAGGCTTTGAGAAAGTTCAGAGGTTTTAGCTTCTATTTCTTCTTTATTGCTGCCTTCCTTTGATTTCTTTAACTCTTCTATTTTTTGTTTAATTTCTGTTTTAATATCCTCAGAAATTTTATCAGCATTATCTCTAAGCGCTTTCTCTGCCGCATAAATTAGAGTGTCGGCTTTATTCTTTACTTCAATTAATTCCTGTTTCTTTTTATCTTCTTCGGCATGAAGTTCTGCTTCTTTCTTCATTCTCTCAATTTCTTCTTCTGACACACCGCACGATCCTTCAATTCTAATTGATTGTTCTTTACCTGTAGCTTTGTCTTTTGCTGATACTTGCAGAATTCCATTTGCGTCAATATCAAAGGTAACTTCAATCTGAGGAACGCCTCGTGGGGCGGGAGGAATTCCGTCCAAAATAAACTTTCCCAATGTTTTATTGTCCGACGCCATTGGTCTTTCTCCCTGAAGAACATGGATTTCAACAGATGTTTGATTATCAGCGGCTGTAGAGAAAATCTGAGTCTTAGAAGTAGGGATTGTAGTGTTCTTGGGAATCAAAACAGTATTCACACCCCCAAAGGTTTCGATTCCTAAAGATAGAGGAGTAACATCTAAAAGCAATACATCTTTTACTTCTCCTTGAAGAATTCCTCCTTCTACTGCTGCACCTATGGCTACCACTTCATCGGGGTTAATTCCTTGACAAGCTTCTTTACCAAACAACCTTTTTATTTCTTCTCTAATTTTGGGAGTTCTTGTCTGTCCTCCCACCAACACTACTTCCTCGATATCTTTGGGTTCTAATTCTGCTTCCTTCAAGGTTTGTTTTACTAGATCAATTGATTTATCTATATATTCTTTTACTAGATTCTCAAACTGAGCTCTGCTCAATTTGTAATAAAGATGTTTCGGCCCAGACGAATCAGAAGTAATAAAAGGAAGATTAATTTCTGTCTCCAAAGTAGTAGAAAGCTCAATTTTTGCTTTCTCGGCGGCTTCTTTTAATCTCTGAAGAGCAAGATTATCCTTAGACAAGTCAATTCCTTGATCTTTTTTAAATTGTTCTACCAGCCAATCCATTATCTTCCGGTCGAAATCGTCACCCCCAAGATGAGTATCACCGCCCGTGGCTTTTACTTCGACTGTATCTTCGCCAACATCTAATATAGAAATATCAAAAGTTCCTCCTCCAAAATCATATACCACAATCTGTTGATTTTTCTTTTTAGTCAAACCATAAGCAAGGGCAGCGGCTGTTGGTTCATTGATAACTCTTCTTACTTTAAAACCAGCAATCTCACCTGCTACTTTTGTAGCCTTCCTTTGCGAATCATCAAAATAAGCAGGACAAGTGATAATTGCTTCCTCGATTTTTTCTCCTAATTTTTCTTCTGCATCTCTCTTTAATTTTTGTAAAATCATTGCAGAAATCTCTACTGGTTTATACCACTTCTCTCCCATCTTAACTTCCACTCCTCCATCTGAGGCTTCCCTAATATCGTAAGGAAGAAGCTTCTTATCACGTTGAACTTCTGAATCACTAAACCTTCGTCCTATAAGTCTTTTTATAGAAAAAATAGTGTTTTTGGGATTAGTAATCTGTTGACGCCTCGCTGTTATACCTACTAGTATCTCTCCGCTTTTTGACAGAGCAACAACTGAAGGGGTAGTTCTCGCACCTTCTTTATTTTCTACAATACGCGGCTCCCCTCCTTCAACAACAGCCATTGCCGAAAAAGTTGTACCTAAATCTATGCCTAATATTTTTGCCATATTTTTTAAAAAAATTAATTTTAATTTATTACTTTACTTATAAAGACCGAATGCCGCCGACTATAAATAATTTAAATAGTCGGCAGAATTCAGCCTCTATTATTTTTTAACCTTAATTTTTACTTTCTTTGCTTTTTCTTTCTTTTCGGGCTTCGCTTTAGGAATAGTAATGGTCAGTATCCCATCCGCATAGTCAGCCTCCGCCTTTTCATCAATCACATCTACAGGCAACGGAACAGCTCTCTGAAAATAACCTCGCGACAACTCTTTTCGATAGTATCCTTTCTTTTTTTCTTCTTTCGATGTTTCACTCTTAGCTTCTACTTTGAGGATATTGTTTTTAACCTCTACTTCTATATTCTTTGGATCTACACCAGGTAGTTCCACTTCGGCTATCACTTTTCCGTCCTTTTCATAAATATCCATCTTAGGAGTCTTCATTGAAGGCGATTCTTCCTCAAACCATCTCTCAATTTCCCAGAAAGGATTACGGTATGGAATTAAAGCCATATTAAAAATTCTTTTATTAATATTTAAACCAACGGTCGACCTTTTCTAATTTATTATTTTGAAACTTTTACTTTTGCTGGACGCAGAAGTTTGTTTTCAAGCATATAACCTTTCTGAATTTCCTCAACTACTATTCCTGGTTCTTTTTTTTCTACTTTTACTTCCTCAACAACTTCATGAAAATTAGGATCAAACTTTTTTCCTAAAGATTCTATTGTTTTTAAACCCTGGTTTTTTAAAATATCCAAAAGCTGAATTTTAATTTGAAAAATACCTTTAAAATACTGATTCTTTCTTAAATCATCGGGTATTTCTTTTTCTGCTTTGTCAAAGTTGTCAAGAACATCCAAAATTCTAAAAATAAGCTCTTCGTTGGCAAATTTAACTATCTCTTTTAATCTTTCTGCTTCATCTTTCTTGTAGTTAACGAAATCCGCTCTTTCTCTTTGCCATCCGCGCAAAAACTCATCTCTTTCTTTACAACACTTCTCTAACTCTTTTTTTAATTTATCAACAGATAAAACATCTTTTCCTTCGGCTGTAAAAGTAACTGTTTCCTTTTCTTGCTTTTTTTCTGGTTTTTTTTCTGGTTCTTCCATATTAATCTTCACTTAATGATTGGGCTAGAAACCTTGCCAAGGATATGTTTCTATTATAATTCATTCTCTTCGGTCCTAAAATAGCAAACATTCCCTCACAGTTAAAGTCGGAGCAAACAAATTTTGCCGCTATGATACTAAATTCATTGTCTCTTGAAACAGGGTTCTCTTTTCCAATATAAACTTTTGGTTCTAAAGATGAATCTGAAGCAAATTCTTTGATATTTCGCTCAAACGAATTTAACGTTTTTATAAACCGAGAAGTAATTTCTGCCCCTCTAAATTCGGGTTTTGAAAAAACTTTTTCCCAACCTTCCTTCCATAGAATTTCTTGACCAAGCAAAAAGCTTAATCCTAAATTGTAAGAGTTGTCTGCCAAAATTCTGCTTAAAATCTGAATAAGTTTAATAGAATCATCTACTTCTTTTTTTATCTCTTCTAAAATCTTGGATTTTTTCTCTTCTTCTACTCGAAAACAGTCTTTCTCAAACAAGCTATTCACAAAAAAACGATAACCTCTATCAGTAGGCATTCTCCCTGCTGAAGTATGCGGCTGATAAAGATATCCTTGCTCGGTAAGTTTCTGCATTTCGTTTCTAAGAGTAGCAGGAGAAACCCCAAAATCATACTTTTTATAAAGCAATTTAGAACTCACAGGCACAGCGGAACGAACATATTCTTTTACAATCTTTTCTAATAACTTTTCTTGTCTCTTAGTTAAAGTCATCATCTTTATTTTATAAATTATCACTCTCTTGTCAAGAGTGCTAACCAAAAAAAAGATGCCCCAAAGGGCATAAATAAAAAGTAGGGAGAGGTTATAAAGATATACGGGAAGAGATTTGTTTCGTTCTTCTTGTTTTTTGTCTTGTTCTCTTTCGATAAGGAAAAGCAATAAGAGAATTTATATCTCTCCGCCAGTCTCCTGTCTGAAATATCAGATTACACTTAAATTCTTTTTGTTTTTCTACGTAATTACAAAGTGAGCACTTCCTTATCTTACAATGCTGACCGCAACCATCGCACTCTATATCCACGAATTTATGACGACAATTCATTATTCTGGCTTTCCTCTTTTCTCTATCCTTCTGTTTTTTCTTTCTTTCTATCAATGTCTTCTCAATGATCTCAGATAAAGGTATATCGTCCTCGAAGCTAAATTCTTCTTGATGCTTGAGAATATCAAGTAATTCCTGTTCCTTCATAAAAGTATCAAACGAGAGAAGATCTGTAAAACCAAGATAATTCAGAACTATCATCCATCTTCGTTTCAGTTCTGGTTCTGCACTCTTGTACTGATTTGCTATAATACGGGAATATCTGCCAAGATTCGCACCTTCTGGTAAAACTCCTTCTTTCTGCAACCGATTCATTTCTTTTAGATGAATTTTTACCATCCAGGAAGGCAACCAAATTTTTTTTACTTTACCTTCTACCCAAAATCTCAGCAGGCGAAAGAAACCATAGTTTGTAGGCAACATTCTTCCTGAATCATACCGAACAGTCTTCCAGCCGCCACTTGTTAGCATTCCGACACCCTCAATAAGGTCACGCCAGCATCGAGGACTATAGTAAGCTATCCATTTACTATCTTCTGGAATAAGCACGACTTCATTGAAAGTAAGATCGCGAGTCCTAAGAACTTTTGTAAGAGTTTTTGCTCTATATTCTGTTTTCAAACTTCCTCTTACTGGTTCAATATCTCTTCCATCAAAACGAATTCCGTTGTCTAAAACTATATCAGAAAGTGCTCCTTTGAGCTCTTTCTCTTTCTCCAGTAGATATTCTCTGCTTTTCGATAATGACTGGGAATGGAAAACAACTACATCTATATCTTTTATTCTATCTTCTATTCCCATTCTTTCTCTATCTACTGCCTTCCCTACTCTTTCCATATTGTGAAGCAGCGCCAGTCTTGATAGGCCTCCTTTTACTGCTAAGTTTCGTTCTGTTTTTAATTTCTCAAGAATCTCTCTTCCTGTGTTAGGCAACACCTTCAAGTCTATCTCTGCTCTATATATTTTCACCTCTCTCCCTCCTTTTGTTTTTCTTTATTTTTCAATTCATCACCTCCTATTTATTTTTATAAGAACATTCTTAAAATAAATTATAACAGAATCTCTGCTATTTGTCAACAAAACAAGAACCCTACCTTTTTATAGTAGGATGAAAAATTAAATTCAATTAATGAAGTGACACAATGCATCAGAGGAGCAAGTTCTGGTGGGCGTATCAGGATTCGAACCTGAGACCTCTGCGATGTGAACGCAGCGCTCTAACCAACTGAGCTATACGCCCCTAAGAATAATATATCACTACTATAGGAATTAAAAAAGGGGTTATTCCCCTTTATATTTTTTAAGGTTCTACTCCCGTAAGGGTTTTTGTGTCCAGCACGCCCCTCATAGATTTTAGTTTATCTCCTACAAACCCAGCGAGGTCTCTAAAACTATTTATTTCTATCTTCACTATCAAGTCATACTCTCCAAAGAGCGGATGGACCTCTAAAATCTTTTCGGTCTTTAGCAAATTATTGTATACTTCATGTTCGTGCATTGGCGCGACATTTATTAATACAAAGGCTACGGATATTCTCATCACCTCCTTTTTATTTAGTTTTCAAAAAGCAACTTCTTTTATAATAAAATCTCAAAAATCTGTCAATCTTTATTTTTTAAATCAGAGAAAAAATTATATAATAAAAAATATGCAGATATTGGAATTTCATTTTAATCCCAAAAAAGAAGGTAAAGTTTTTGACAGTTTCGTCTTCGAACCGGAAAGCACTTACGAAAAGAAAGTGGGAAATTTATACATTGCCGGTGAAATAACAAATATTCTCTCTCAAAATCGTCTCCTCTTAAATAATCTTGCGTCTGTTATTAGAGATGGATATTACAAACTATCCTCTCGAAATTCCCCTCTCGGTGCTATAAAAAAAGGTTTACAGGAAGCAAACAAATTTCTTGAAAAACAAGAAAAGAAAGGTAATATTAGTTGGCTAGGCAATCTTAATTTTGCAATAATAAGCATAAAAGAACCTGAACTAAATTTCACAAAAACAGGAAACATTAAGATTTTGCTGGTAAGAGAAAAAGAAATAATAGATATTGGAAAAGAATTAGAAGATAAAAACGAAAAATCTCCCTCGCTAAAAACATTCTCAAGGATTGTCTCTGGACGAGTTTCTCAAAACGATAGAATATTAATTTTAACTAAAGAAGTGTTTGATATCTTTGTAAAAGAAGAGATTTTGGCAGAAGTTTCACCAATAATTCAGCAATCTCAAACAAAAAAAATAGAAAAAGGGCTTAAAAACATATTTAATAAACATAAAAAAATCTTGGGCGATACAGCAGGTCTTTTTCTTTTAGTATCAATAGAGAAACTAAGTAAAACACCCAAAGAAGCAATAAATGTCCTTGCTCCGAAGAAAAAACCGTCCCTGAATTTCTCTGCTTCTCTTGGCTTTTTTTACAAGAAAAAGTTTGCAGGATTTATAAATTCAATTAAAAAAGGAGTTTTTTCAAAGAGACTTCCGCAAACAAAATCTCTTATAGGAATAAGAACTATTTCTTTTTTATTTTACAAAACAAAAAGCATTATAAGCGGCTCTCTTGATATCGCACACAAGAAAACAAAGAAAGTATTTCTTTCTACTTCCGGCAACATCACCAAAAAAACCATCATATTAATTATTCTTTTAATCATCGTTTTGGTAGCAGGCTTTTTTGTTTCTCAAATACAGAAACAAAAACATATTCAAGAAATACAAGCAACACTTACCGAAAGCCAAGAAATAATGAAAAGAGCGGATAACATTCTTAAAAAAAATCCAGGGAAAGCAAATCTTCTTTTACAGGAAGCATGGCAAAAAATATCTACTATTGAAGAAGAAAAAGAAGTTTCTTTAAAAGACCAAATAAATGATTGTAAGAAATCAATAAAAGAAAGGCTATTTTTACTCAATAAAGTGGAATATATATCTCCTCAATGTGTATATGAATTCAAAGAGGGTAAATTCTCTCCTCAGAGAATCTTTATCCTAGATAAAAACATATATTTCTTTGAACCGAATTCTAAGAAGATTTATAGACTTGATTTAACTAGCAAGAAAGGAGAATTTATCAATTTCAAAAAAGAAGTAAAATTTGCATCGGAATTTCAAGATTCTCTTATTTTTATCTCTTCCAAGGGTAAAGTTTTTTTATTAGAAAATCCTTCTCAAGAAAAGAATCTTAATTTCCCTTACCATCCTGTTAACATAAAATACCTATCAGATTTTGGTAAAAATCTATATATATTTGATTCTACAAAAAAAGAGGTGGTAAAATTCAGATTTGAGCAAAAACCTGATCTTGAAGGAAAGTTTTGGTTTAATCAAAAAACAGAAAAACCATCGACCGTAAGGTCAATGGCGATTGATGGTTCAATATGGCTTGTTGATAAAGACAATAACTTATGGCGTTTTTTTAAGGGTGATTTAAGAGATAAAATTACTTTCAATATATTTCCATTTGTCAAAGAAATAACAAAAATCTCAACCAATTATTCCCTATCCTATTTGTATCTTCTTGAACCGCCAGAGAAACGAATTATTATCTTGGACAAAAAAGGCGACCTAGTAAAACAGTTTATAAGCGAGAGGTTTGATAGTTTAAAAGATATTTCTGTCGATGAAAACGGAACTGTTTATATTCTCAATAACAAAAAACTTTATAAAATTCAGATATAGATTATACCTTAATTCTTCTATTTTTTAACTTTTGAATATCTCTTTTTATTTCCCACTCGATCTTTTTAGAAATACCTACGTTTCTTTTTTTGACTTTCGCTTTTTTATTTCTTATTGCCAAAAAAATTCCTTGGACAGACAAATTTTCTCCTTCTATTTCTAAAAAAGCATTGCCTACAAATTCTGCTCCGTGCGCATCAGAACCGGCAGTAAACGGTAAATTAAATTTCTTTGCAAAAGAAAAGGCTTTCTTGCTGAAAAAATCAGGTACAGAAGCATTCCAAGCCTCTATAGCCAAATTAAGCGAAGAAAGTTCATGAAAAAGTTTTAATATATTACCTGAAAAACCATGAAACCAAACAAATGGATGAGCAATAACCGCCAATCCTCCTAATTCATTTATAGCGCAAACAGTCTCCTTTGCTCCTAGCCCGTCTGGAACTTTCTCTTTGATGTTGATACCAAGAATATCTCCTTCTCTGCTTCTTATCTCAATTCCAGGAATAACAAGTATCTTCCTTGTATAACTAAAACTAAGGGCTTGAATCGCTCCCTTAGTTTCGTGGTGATCGGTAATACAGACAGCATCGAGTCCTCGAGAGATAGCAGATTCTACCATTTCTCGAGGAGAACTCGTGCCATCGTAGGAAAAATTAGTATGGGTGTGAAAATCTATTTTCACTCTATTTTAGGGCAACCTTAGCCCCGGCTGTTTCTAATTTTTTCTTTATTTCTTCTGCTTCCTCTTTTTTTACATTTTCCTTTATTATCTGCGGACCTTTCTCTACAGCATCAACTAAATCTTTAGCATCTTTCAAACCCTTCTGGGTAATATCTCGCACTGCCTTTATTACTTCGATTTTTTTATCTCCTATTGCTGTTAGTTCGATATTAAACACAGATTTTTCTGGAGCAGCTTCTCCTCCCTGACTTGCCCCACCGGCTGGAGCAGCAACCACCTGAGGAGTAGCAGACACCCCAAACTTTTTCTCAAGCACTTTCACTAATTCTGCTAATTCAAGAACAGACAAACTCTCTATCTCTTTAACTAATTTCTCAAACTTTTTGGGCACTTCTACTTTTTCCTGTTCTTCCTGTTCTTTTTTTTCTTCTTTTTGTTCCTTTTGTTCCTTTTGTTCCTTTTCTTCTTTTTGTTCTTCTTTTTCTGTATTTGTTTCTTCTTTTTTTTCTTCCTTGGTTTCTTCTGTCATAATAATTTATTTAACTAATTTATAATTTATTTTATTGCGCTAAGCACAAAAAGCAGACCTTTAATGTTGTTTTCCAAAACACTAACAAAATTGGAAACAGGGGCAGAAATACTGCCTATCAATCTTGCTAATAATTCCTGACGAGAAGGAATCTTAGCAAGTTCAATAACCTGTTCTTTTGGTATAAATTTACCTCCAAAAAAGCCACCTAGAATCTTTAGATTACTGTACTGAGACGAAAATTGATAAACAATTTTGGCAGGCAATATCTCGTCTCCAAAACCAAAAACTATCCCCAACTCTCCTTCTAATTGATTCACCACTTGAGCGAGAGATTCGTCAAAGTCCTGAAGAGATTTTACAAAAAGCGTCTTTTTTGAAACTTTAAATAAAGAATCTATTCTTTTTAGCTCTCTTCTTAACTCAAATAATTCCTTCACCCCTAATCCTGTAAAGTCCACAAAGATCATCGTCTTCTGACGATTTATTTTCTCCTCTAAATCTTGGATAATTTTTTGTTTTTGTTCTCGTGTCAGCGGCATAACTATTGAAAATAAAAAATCTGTTTCCGCAGACAGATTGATTCTAAAAAGCCGTTAATCTGGTAATTATCCTCGGCAGGTCTTACTTTTATTGCCTGCTGTCTGCGGACGAGTGTAATTCTATTATAAACAAATCTCTATTGGCTTGTCAATAGGTTTATTATTGTTTGAGCAAACTCTTTGGCGGCACCAGGTCCATTAGCAGTAATTATTTTTCCATCCACCACTACCGGCTGATTATAATAAAGCGCTCCGTAATCTTTTAATATCTTTACTCCGCTTTTATCCATCATGTTAGACCACACAGTAGCCTTTTTTCCTTCAAGTACTCCGGCTTTAGCAAGAATCACAGGAGAAATACAAATAGAAGCCAGTAGCATATTGTTAGAAACACTTTCTCTTATCAACTTGTAAGATTTCTCATTATCTAGATATTTCAGGCAGCCTGGCCCTCCAACAAAGACTATTGCGTCGAAATCTTTGACATCAATGTCATCTATTAACATATCTATTTTTGCTTCGCCTCCATCTGCTCCAACTGCCGTTCCTTTCGATGTGCTGACGGTCACAACATCTGCGCCGGCATTCTTTAAGATATTAAAAGGAATAAAATATTCCTCATCTCGAAAGTCTCTATAGGCTACCACTACTGCTATTTTTTTTCCATTTAATTGTATTTCTCTTGTCATGTTTTTCTCCTTAGCGGGATTTTTCTCCCATTTTTTATAAAATTTTTGATATGAGATAATCCCAATTACCAAAATTATAATAATTACAACAAAAAAAGCAAATGCTCTTCTCATATAATTTTACTTTTTCTTTTTTTCTTCTGCTTCTTTTTTTAATCTCTCTATCTCTTTTTTTAACTCCATCATCTTAAGTTCCCTGCCGACTGTTAATTTAAACCATTTATTTAATTCATTTACTTTTTCCTGTAACTCCTTCTTTGCTTTTATCTCCTGCTCTCGAGCAAAAGATATTTCTCTTGCGCTCCTGTTAAGATATTCTGCCAAATCCAGCACTTCTTTATAAGAACTTCCTGTAAAATATTCTGCGTTTTTCTCTCGAGGAAGTCTTGCAGTAAATTTCTTTATTTCTTGAAATACAGAATAAATTGAAGAAAACAACATTCTACTAATAACAACGGTCATAATAAACGTAAGAAAAGAAAGAGCTAATAAAAACAAGCTGAGTCTGGAGCGTGGAACAAAACTTAATGTTATTATCGTTATCAAAAAAAGCAAAAATATAAAGTAATTAAATCTATTTCCCAGACTAAATAGTTCTATTTCTTCTTTCGGTTTTATTCCTCTTTCTTTTAATTTTCTTCTGCACTCTCGCAGAAGATCTCCAATAAAAAAAGCTTCCACAGAAAACACCGAAAACAAAGCCAAAATAGCCAGAGAAATTATACCCCCAACAATAATAACAATAACGTTAAATCTCGAAGTTCCCAAAATGCCCATCGTGAAGGCAGTAAAAAAAACCACTGCTCCTCCGTATATTATTGAATTTACCAGATTAGTAATTGGCTCTTTTTTCAAAACATAAAAAAGTTTTTCAAGTTGCTCATTTGTCAGAGAGGGATTAATGTGTTTGTTAACTATATAAGTATTAATAATACGAGCATTTTTTTGTTCTATATTAAGTCTCAATAACCTTGCTCCACCATTAAAGAGAACTCTAAATAATTCCGCGCATAACAAATAATAAAGCCATAGAAATATAAAAATTTTCTCTACATCCGGAGATTCGAAATCAGCATGAGCTAAGATAAAGAAGAATCCAAAAAGACCACACAAAAATGCCCAGATCTCTATCCGTGGAAGAAAATATTTAAAATAAAAGTTTCTTTCTTTCACAGGTCTTTTTGACTTAGTTATTGTTTTTTAGATATTTTGCTGTAGCAATATTATGTTCTGCCAAAGTCCTACTGAATATTGCTTTTCCTTCCGGGGTAGTCAAATAGTAAA
>Ga0164318_10003038_pt1 | contig 15798 bp, 14 predicted proteins | sample GuaBasSedimGuay9_FD_113734 | JGI IMG/M metagenome (GOLD analysis project Ga0164318, IMG submission 113734) | Subseafloor sediment microbial communities from Guaymas Basin, Gulf of California, Mexico - Guay9, Core 4571-4, 0-3 cm | ecosystem: Environmental > Aquatic > Marine > Hydrothermal vents...
ATCTTTTTAGGATTTTTTTTCTTATTTATCATACCCCTAGATAGCATAATCTCTACAAAATTTTTATTTTTATTCATTAATTTTATTAGTGGATCTATATTAACTTCGCATATAAATTCATTATCATCCTCAAGATGAAAAAAATAATCAGATTTACAGTTTAATACTGTTGGCGCAAAGAAAAATCCTGGCCCCATTTTTTTATCTACAAAATGGATTTCATCAAACAAATCTTTATGATCCAATATCCATTGTCGGCCTTTTTCTTGACGCTTTTTATTTTTTACTTTATCTTCTACTATTACATAACGCAAATCATGTGAAGTTTTTACAAACTTATTAAAAGTATTTATAGATATCTCTAATATATCAGGTCGAGCACAGCTATTTATTAAAATATCTATAACCATATATTACCACCTTTCAAATTTTTATCAGACATATTATGCCAATGATATATACGTGGTGTAATGTTGTGGTAATTTTTACTTCGTATATTAAATTCTGGTGGTAATGTATGTATATGTAAATCCTTACATTGCCACAGCGATACTCTAAAAGACGGTTGATCTTTAACTACCCCCGACAAATCACACCATATCTTAAAATTTTTACGCCACACCTCAAAAAAGTTACTTATTGCAGCTGACTTTCTAAAAAGTATAACGCCACCAGCATATTCAGGAAAGCCGTCTGGTATATTTGCATAATCAGGATATACTTTACTTTTTTTATCATGCTTACGTATTAAATCATGTGTAGCTGCTATATCAAACCTATCCATCAAACCAAATATTTCTTCTATCTCACCAACTACACTAGTATCACTGTCCATATACAATGTATTTTCATAAGGTGAATCTAATAAATATTGCTGTTTAACTCTTGTGCCTTTTAAATTTTTTAATATAATATTGTTTATATTTTTATTACTATACGGCTTGTCAGTAAATAATGTTATAGATAAATTAGGATGTATTTTTTTTACTGTACTAATAGAATACTCTACTTCTTTTAAAAATCGATCACCAAAAGCTATATATAATATACCATTTGACATTATTTTTCCCCTATTATCCATACCGATACAATATTTTTATTATCACATGCTAAAGCCCGCTTTTCTATTGGTGTATTTGGTACCACTTTTTTACCACCATTACCACTTAAAACATCTATGGCAAATTTCAAATTACCAGTGCCACCACATTCATGAATATACGAAAAATTTTCACATAATACTTTCAAACCGTCAGGTGTAAACCTCCAATAGTCATTAGGCACTCCATGAATATAAAATAATAGAGCTGATGTTAAAATAGCTAATCCACCAGGTTTTAAAACCCGTCTGACTTCTTCAACAGCTATCCACGGCTTTCTAACATGTTCTAAAACTTGGTCTGCTATAACATATTCAAATTCATTATCATCATATGGCATATCCATAATATCAACATCTGGATAAGTAGGTGCTAATATTTCACATTTAGCTGGTAACATATCTACAATAGCAGTATTCTTAATAATAACTGACGCATCACCTTTACCTTTTAGAGAATCCCCAACTAATAAACATTTACCTTTGGTAAGGTCTAGTTTATTAATCGCGTTTTCAATAGCAGTGTACATAGCATATCTAGAAAATTTATATCTTTTACTTCCCATAGTTCTTACTCCATCTTATAGCATCCCATTTAATTATTGGTATAGTTATTTTAGCAACTAATTCATTATGCTGTTCTTGTGGTAGTTTTATTTTTGACCAATGCCATTCTATCCATAACTCATTAATATAATCAAACGTACCATCATCCATCATCTTTGGAATAACATAGTATTCAGCACCTTCTATATCCATTTTTAATATTATAAAATCATCCTTAGAAAGCGTTGTTCTGACCCAATTAGAAAAATCTATTGTATCTACTATTAAAGGATTATCTTTATTTAAATCTCCAGATCTCTTTTTCTTTATTAAAGTACCACTATATCTATTTTTATCAAAATCTCTATAAAATTCTTTTTTACCATCCTCTATCCATACAGCTTTATTTATAAAAGTAAGATTCGGAATATCATTAAAATTATATTTAAAATCAGGGTCTACTTCAAAACTATAAATATGATACTCACAGTTAGTATCTACTTGAGTTCTAAACTTTAGCACAGAACACCCATCATTAGCACCAGCATCTATAAATATTTTACCCATTATATATTTCCTTACCTATTTTTAAATATTTCTTAAATTCCTTTTGAAATTTTTCATTATTAAAATGCTGCTTCTTACAATGCCACATAATTGAAGAATCAGCAAATGCATTGGGTCTATCTGAGCCACCTAGATCGTTATATTTAACATCCATTTTAACTAATTCTATTTTATCTTTAAACTCTTTATATGTTTTATAAAGTTCTAATTGACCCATGCCCCACTTAGCGTTTTTTTCAAGACGTTCATACCATCTATTCAAAAATTCCAACATCGGTTTAGAATTACCCATACTAAATATACCAGCATTAAATTTAACTTTATCTGGTTTATCATCACCTCTATATAGTATTTTCAACTGAGTAGGTTTAACATAACTAAAGTCATATAAATCACCACGTATAATAACATCAGTGTCGATCCAACTCGCATATCTTAAACTATATTGTTCAAACCATGACCTGATAAGATCTATACGTAATAGTATAAATCCTATACCACGTTCATCTATCCTATCTATTGTAGTATTATGAAAAAAATAATTTGGAAACACTTTTTCTAATCTACACTTTACACCATCAGGATAATCAACCAGTTGGATATATGCTTTTTGTCGTGGTGAATTCATTTGTAACGATGCCAAAAATACCAGTAATTGATTAAAATAAAATTCGTCCGGGGTAGAAATAGTTATAATCATATATTATTCTCCAATAATTCTACAAGCTTTTTCATATTAGTTTCACGTGATCCTATGTTTTCCTTAATATATTTCTGCATTCTGACAACCAGTTTCCAATTAGGGTTTTTAATAAGCTCGGCTGCATGATTAATATCTTTCCTATCATAAACCATCGCTGTATTTTCATTAAATGCGTAATCATATATCATTCCATTTAATGGTTCATCAGCACATACAACTAAACACCCACATAAATTTGCTTCAATAGGAACATTGTGTAACCCTTCACTTTCAGTTGGCGCAAACCAAATATCACACGAACTATAAGCAGTACATAACTCATCATGGTCAACATTAACCCATGATCTCTTCAAAAAATTATCTGGAGGCTCCGCACTACCAATACTAATATACTCATAACCATCATCACCAAGTAACGCATGTAGTTTAACAAAATCCTGCCAACGCTTACGTGGCTGTTTAGTATAAAGACATCCTATTCTAATTACACCATCTTTACGTAATGCTCTATTTTCCCACCAATCAAAATCAACACCTTGATAAATAACATCAGAATCAGCACCATATACAGATAATAATTGTTTTAACCCATTAGAATTTACAATATTTCTAACTGTATCATCCAAATATACAGCTTTTAGATAGTCCTCTGAATTACTCCAATCTTCATGAGCTCTCCACCAAGCAGCCTTTATAGGTGCTTTACTACGTGCTGTTATATTATAATCAACGGCTGCAACATTTATTAATATATCAATATCATTTGAAAAATATGTAACTGGTGCTATATGATCAAACCAATTAAAATTATCAACTGACGCTATTACATCAACTTTATATCCAATTTCACGAAGTACCTCAGCTGATTTCAAAATAGTTCTACTACCACCATTAGGTCCTAAACCACTTCTAAATGCATTAAAAGCTATTTTTATATCTGTCATATATTTTACCCCTTATAAATTGTGCTGCGTATACCAACGATAAATTATTTTTATAGTATAACCCAGGTTTATAATTACTTAAATTATCAAGCACAAATCGTATTTTTGTCCAAAACTCATCTATCGTAGCCAATTCACCTGTTACACCAGAAACTATATATTTATTACTCCAAAACCGTACTCGATCAAGTACAACTATTGGTATATTACAAGCAAGCATTTCGGAAATCACCCTAGGACATGAATCGATTTTATTTTGTACTGCTACAATACCAACTTTACATTTAGCTATATTCTTAGCCATCTCTGGCCTTAGCACTCTATAAGAAACAACGTTTGATGGATATTTATATCTATTATTTCTATTACCTAGATTTAACAATTTTATATCGTTCGGAACAGTACTATATACAAATTTATGGCCCTTAAAAGCTTGGGCCGCATTAGCTGGAAAACAAACATCATATTCTTTCTTAACATGTGGCATTGGATAAAATATATTATCAGCTGCTGGTTTAATAAATAATGTTGTTAATGCTTTAGGAAATTTTTTTCTACATTCACGTACTTGTTCTGGTGAATCCTGCAAAATAATATCATAATCATAAAAACCAGGTTGCGGTAAAAACCTGCTACCAGCTCCATAATAAATTTTTATTGCATTAGGAAATCTTCGTAGAACCACATGATATTCTGGAAATCCCCCACGACAAAATATTATATCAGGAATAAAATGTGTTTCATATTGATCATAATTTGGTACCCAACGCTCTATAAAATTTGCTGTAAATTTTTTTTCTCGTACCCCGCCCCAATACCATAATTCACCTTCATCATCAGGATTTAACATAGCATAAAATAATTGTGTCCACATATCATCCACTTCATCCAGCTTATCAAATACTATCTCCTGTGGATTACGATCAGTAGGTACTTGCCCTCTTAACATTAAAAATTTCATCAATTAACCTCACTATTTTATTATGACATTATTATATAAGAAATATCATATATCAAACTTCAAATGATTCTTCCATTCTTCATGTATTCGAAGATCGTCCTTACCTTGATGATCTGTAAATAAAAAACAATCTAACTTATTCCACAATGACCAATAAAGTAATACGCTATTAAAACCAACAAAATATTTACATTCAGATATTTTTTCTAACGCTGAAATAAAATCTATTTTCCCACAATAATTTGTTCCGTATTCAGCATGAAATTCTGTATCAGTACCAAACCATAATATTTTATTTATATCATAATTCTCATAAACATATTCAATTATTGGCTTATACTTATAACTTCTTTTACCACCAGAATTAATTTGTACTGCAACACAATCTGTCTTAGTTTTAGGCATATTTCTATAAGGATGCGTGTACCCCTCATCTTTACAAGGCTCCCAATGATAATATCTTTTTGGTATGTCTATATATCCTTTAGAAAACACATTAAAACATTTATCAAACTGGTCATTATTTATATACCACCATTTTTTTATATCGTCTACTACACGACCAACCGCAGGTATACCCAAATACGCTAATAAATCCATTGATAAATTTAGCCTATATTTAGAGGTGTCTATATGTACATACACATATTCATTTGGGTATTCCATCAATTTTAAGCTAATTATAAAACAATCTCCTACCCCGCCGAAACCTAAACATTTATCCATTTTCTAATATCTCCGATATACACTTAGTAATTAATTTAGGGTCTATATTTCTACATTCTCTGGTTGTACATGTTTTAAACCTTGGTTGGCATTGACACCATCTACATTTCAAGTCATCTCTGCATATTATTTTAGCTTTACGATGAAAACGTGCATCATAATTTTTTTCAGTAGATGTATATGTAAATACAACTAAATTTGGAACATCTAAAGCATTAGCACAATGATACATTCCACTATCATTACCTAAAAATACTTTAGCATTTTTAATTATACCTAAACTATCCAGAAGATCTAAACCGGTTCTATTTATAGTACCAGGTATATATTCATTTTTATTACCAATAGAACATATTGAAACTGTACTACCTAGTAATTTTACCACTTCATTATATTTTGAATAACTTTTTAACTGCCAATCAGCAGACCCTTTGAAGTTATAACCATTATGAATTACAACATCATAAAATTCATCGCATTTATTATAATTACATTCACCCCACCATAGCAGATCTTCCTCAGGCACACCCAAACCACGCGCAATATCTAAATAACAATCCACTTCTGACCTCGTCATACTTAAATCAGAAATTTTTGTTAAAATAGGTATAGAAAAAGTTCTTATATAGTTTTCAGTCCATTTAGTAGAAACAACACCATTATATTGTTTAATATCAATGCTACTAATTTCACTACCTATTATCCATTTGTCTACATATGGTATTATTTTAGGTATGGCAAATGTGCCAAAAGCATACCAAAAATCTATCTTAACACCCAATACTTCTTTTAAGGTACGTATGACTGGTATAGTCTGAATTACATTCCCAATACCTTCCCCGGTACAAAAAAGTATTTTATTTAACATACAGTTTACCATCCCAATCATCCAATCTTGGCGAAAACATTTCGTAATCATCATATTGTTTTGACATAGTTAAATCATATAATTTATTATTTTTTATAGCAGATCTTAGTAATGACACACGCTCCTTAAAATTTTTACCCGGTATATTTCCAGGCCTATTTTTTCCATAAACACCAATATGTACTGTTCTAGTTGCAACAGGCCTTAAAGTATATTTACCTTCTTCTATTAATGCCACATCAACTAAGCGGTTTATTAAACCAGCTTGCTCATTATGTGCGTGCATTAAATTCCCACGATATTTAAATCTTTTATCATTTCCATATTTAAGCCCTAATACAGTTACAAACTTATCTCTAGTATTAAAATTTTTATAATAAGTTGGCCCAATACAAGGCAATATATAATCATTAAAAAATTCTTTTCTAATCAAACTAGCAAAAGCTGCATACACATGATCTTTCATTACCATGTTCAGATCCGCATCAGGAGCATCAAAATTTTTACGACCTTTATTATGTATACCTTTACTATGCCCAATAATAACTGAGTATTCACTAGGATTAACTAATCCCATTAAAACATCTAAAAATTGAAAATATGTTCTATGTACAATCATATCATCTTCGATATAAATAATATAATCATCAGCATATGTAAAAGCCTCTTTCATACCTTCAAGTATATTAATTGTTAATCCAAGACGTTTCTTTCTTTTAATAATTTTTTTTGGACCAGGATACTGTTCTACTATTTCTAGTACTTTCTTATCATATCCATAATCTAACACAAAAATTGTAAGAGTATCACTCGAAAAATTATGATATTTACGTGCGTTCAACTCATACTCTATAGATAAATATAACATTTCTGGTCGATTCCAAACTGGACGCATTATTACATTCATTTCCTTCTCCTATAAAGAATTAATAGTTTTGATTAATTTTTTACCAACAATATCCCAACTAAAATTGTCAATAATATATTGTTGCAATTTTTTACCACGAGCTCGTGCTTCATCCTGATTATTATAAATAGTACGAAGTAATTTAATAGCATGACCACAGTCAGGTTCTGCCCATAATTGGTCACCATAATACCACGGCGACCATGGCATACCAAATACCGGTGTAAGTGTATAATTAGCTAAATAACTATTATCTCTCTTAGCATATTCCAATGCACCACCCCAACCAGTAATCAATATAGGGTTACCACAAGCCCCGGCTTCAAAAGGACAATTATGCAATAAAAGACCATTACCAACAAAATTGCGTGAAGTCTCAATAGAAAAATCATACATTATATCATTATATTCAACTCTTTTTACATTTTGTACTTTTACCAATAAAAACCGATCTGAAGACCAAAACCAATTACTTCGAACATTAACTGTTTTACCAGTAAAATATTCATAATCTTTACCATATATAATAATCGTATATCTATCTAATTTATTACCACGTACAAATTTTTTATGCTTTATACCTGGACAACAACCGACACTATTAAATATAGATTTGATCTGGTAAGTTAAATCTCTCGAAGTAGTCACAAATTTATATGTGCCATCATACTCACCTATATTATAAAATATACCATTTAGCAATGCTTTCAAATGCATACCACAATTAAATAGCCAAGTAGGTATATGCTTATTATACTCTTTATTACCAAATAAATTAGAAAATAACATAGAAATTTTTTTATTCTGAACTAACAATTTATTATTTTCACGCCATTTAGATACCAACAAATAATCTGTAGACACCCCAAACAACGATTCAAAAATCTTTATTAACTTATTTATCATATAAGATTCAGATGTCGAATAATTAAATTCGACAAAACCTTTTGAATTTACCTTGCCACTAGCTAAATAAAACCCAAATAAATTTAATAAATCATCGTTAAATCTTACCTTATCATTTACTACACCACCTATCTTTGAACGTGTTGACACAAAATCATCTATATAAATATATTCATTCAATTCTTTATCTAAACATGGCTTAGGTACAGCAATATAGTCACCAACAAAAACATATTTAGCTTTTACCCACCGTAAACTGTTTTCCATTTTTTCACTAGACCAATTACGTCGTTTCCATAAAGTCAAATCTTTAGTTACATATAATGGATGGTCCTCACTAACTATAATATCTTCATGTAATAAAGAACTTATGCGCAAACCATTTTTAACAAATCGCCTAGATACACTAGACACAGTATGAAATTTACCATCAGCTGACATAACTTTATCACCTTTACTTATTTCACTAGCTAGTTTTGCACCGGTCGGTGTAGTTATATTAGTGTCCTTTGCAACACACAACCCAAATCCTTCACCGCGATCTAAGTGAACCAAACAATCACCAGTTTTATGAATACCAAGTACTTCAGATCTATCAAGCCTATCAGCTATTAAATATATAGGTGGATAATTGCGCATTTTTGTTACTTTTTTTAATCGTTGTATAGTAGATCTTACGGCTTCTTTTTCACTATCAGAAAAACCATTACGATATGTTTTTAAAATAAGTGCAACATTTTCATTATTTTGAAAAGCACTCCAATAAGATTTAATTAGTGCCATCGGATGTTTACGCTCAGTAAATTGAAAAATGCCATAAAATTTATAAGCATTTGGTTTAATACCAGCTACAGTATATAAATCAGCATCAATAAATTCATCTACATCAATACCATGCGGAACGACATGAACTGGAATGGATATACCTGATTTTCTAAAAATATCAGCGCCCCACTCAGAAGCTGTTATCACAGAATGCAAGCTTTGATTAGTATCATCAACCCATTCCCTAGGCACCTTATCAGTTTCCCATACAAAATAACCTATATTAGTTTTACCTACTTCAGCCTTAGTAGGAAATAAATTAGCAGTAAGATGTATAAATACAATGTTATAATCTATATTCTTATCAACCAACGGCGCCAAAATACGACTAGTTTCACCAAAATCAGATAACCCTTCTTCAAAAGATATAGAATCAATTGTTAAAGGTATACCTAATTTATGTAATGACAAAGCATACCCTCTAGCTGCTTGCCCATAACCAGACACATCAAATATAGGGCCTACATATTTAATACCACGTATCTCCATTTATAATTCCTCCGACTCAATAATTTTTTTCTTACCTAATTGGCTAACAAGTGCTTCTACATCCTCACTATGCTCTTTATCCTCTTTCTGAATTGCTTCATAAGCTTCATCAAAAACATCAACCCATCGCGGTACAATACCTCGCTGCCAATCCATCTCATTAACAATCCATTTATACGCATTTTCAGCTTTAGTACGTGCTTCATCTCTATTATTATAAATATGAACTAGAGTTTTCACCATGTCATCAACATCTACTAATGGCCGCATAACTTCATTATCATGCGGGATTACTGTCCACAAACTGGGATCACTACCACTATTAACAAGGTACCCTCTGTCCTCAGTAATAAATTCCGACATAGCTGTATTATTTGGCATAACAATTGGTACTTTAGTAGCCATGGCTTCAATCCACGAATTATGAACAATAACATTTTCAGCAACAAAATCATTAGTATTTGCTACTTGAATATCTATAAGTTTTCCTTTATAATGCTCTCTAAATATAGTTTTTATACTAGTAACAATAAAATTATCTATTATAAAAACTCTATCATCGTTATATTGATCAATATTTACGTTTAATAAGTCTTTATTATCAAATGGAAAAACTAATTTATCATCCATTGTTAATTCGGAAGCTTTTTTCCATACAAAACTACTACCATTATATGTAAAAATCCCATGCATGGGTGAAGCTTTCAACATCATATCACTTAACCATGATAAAATATTATATACATCACCATCATGTTCACGACCCATAATACCTTCTATCTGGTTATATTCACCATTAGACGATAATACAGCGTCATTTATTGTTAATTCGTCCATCGTCTTAATACCATTAGAGGTATAAACATTAGTATCGGGGCTTAAACAAAGGCCAAAACCTTCGCCAAGCGTTGTACTTACAATGACATCACTTGAATTATATAATGCATTAACAATTTCACGGGGATAACCTTGATTAGGACCAAAATTCTGTGGAAAAATAACATCCTTAGTAATATCAAGTCCCATCTGTTTACAAACTTCTGGCAAATCCCATCCCTGATCTTTCATTGCCATATGAAGATATAAAATTGAATCCGGAACATGTTTTCTAAATTCCTTAAAAGCTTGGATAGTCCTAGGAATATCTTTACGCTGCTGATTACGATTAAGATTAGTAATAATAAATTTATCAGCTTCTGACTTAAAATACTCTTTACGAAAAGCATCTACTTCATGTTTTGGTAGTGGATAAAACTCTCTTGTATTAACTCCATGTGGTATAACTTTCATATCATCACGATCTGGCATAACCTTAAGTGCTTCATTCTTACCAAACTCTGAATACGCCACAATAATATCTGCGTCTGATATATTTTTACCCCATTTTTCTTTCAAAACAGAGTCCACTGGAAAATATAATATGGATTTGAATTTTCTAGTACTATTATATTTTATATGAGGTAATACCACTGGTAAGAAATCCATAATAAATGAATCTTGTAAAAAAAACAATAGATCAAACTGCATACGTGGAATCATACTAACAACTTTCTGTCTACCATATGGGTCCCGTTCTTTGTTTGTACCTGCTGGCCAAATACGATATGGAAAATTATGTGGGTCACCCCAATAATTGATTCCAAATATATCAATTTCATACCTACCTGTGTTATACAAACCTTCAAAAATATTTCTTGAAACAGTGCCAAATCCTGTGGCACATGTAGGCGAATCACAATATGCAAATACTCTTATTTTCTTTGTTTCGTTTTTAATTATAGACATAAAAAATACCCTCCATTAAACATCAAATTTAAATTTTAAGTCGCCGCAATCCCAAATCCTATAATAACCAGCAGACTTTCGTAATTCTTTTTCAGTAATACTCGTGTGCCGATCATACTTATCAGCACATTTACGTAAATTAAATATACCAAATCTAGTTACACCATCTTTTGTATACCAATAACTAGGTCTAGTATAACCTAAAAGTATAAAACCCAATTTATAATAAAAATCCCCAATTGACCATCTACGATCAGCATAAGAAATTACATCTTCAACATCATAATTCCTTAAAAAATACTTAAACAATTTAGAAGCAACTCCTACAACACTTAGATTTTTATCATAGCAATATCTCTTCAATTCAAAATTTTTACTAAACTTTGTATAATTCCATTTGGCTATTGGTTTTAATGAAAATGTCATTACTGCAATTAATTTATTTTCATAAAAAGCACCTAGCGCTATTTCACTAGTATCTTGACCACACAAATGATTTACATTAAGAAATCTATTTTTCATATCAGTACTTATTTCTTTAACATCACATTCTCTAGCATAAATCGGTTCCTTCTGATTCAAATTAAATATATGCTTTAAGCGGCTTTTAACAATATCTTTCTTAAACAACCATTCATCTTCAAATATAGTTATTAATCTATATCCATTTTTTATACATTTATTCAATTTAGTTAAATGATATGTAGCACCTTTACCATTGCGTTCAGAATGCCAATATAAACCACAATATTCTATAGCAATTTTTTTACTTGGTACAACAATATCCAATTCATAAGGTTCTATAATTTTTCTATCTCTATAAAAAACATCAGAAAAATATAACTCTAAAAACTTACCAATTTCATTTTCCCCATTTGAAGTATTATGCGAACAATAAGGGCATCTTACTCCTTGCTGCCAATCATTCCATCTAATACTATGCTCATGCCCATTCGGACAAATATAATCTATTTTACTAAAAGCATTTTTATAACGATTTGATCTTACAATATAATTCTCAGATTCAAATGCAAACTTAATGTCATTAAAATCTAACCTAGCTTTATCATCCCTACGTTCTTTATTACAAATAGGACAAAACATAGTTCTACGGAAAATACTCCAACGCATTTTAATTTCATGTCCATGATTACATCTAAATTTAATATAGCTTTGTGCATCATCGAATTCATTTTGACTAGTTAATAAATCATATCCTATTTCATTAATAATTCTTTTCACATCTTCAAATTTAGTTTTCAAAGAATTCAAATAGCATGACCTACATCTTACACCTTGCCTCCAATGAGACCAACTAATAAAACATTTATGACCTACTGGGCATATTAATTCTAATTTACTTTCAGAATCATCCCATTCAGTGGTTACCAATTGATAACCATCAGACTCTATACTTCGCTTAACATCTTCTATATGTATATACCTACTACAATATTTACAACGACGACCAATTTTCCATTTAGACCACGAAATTTTCCAATCGTGCCCATTAGGGCACACTACATCTAAATAGGTATGAGCATTTTTATATTCAGTAGCTACTAGCTTATAATTTTCAGCTGCCATTGTTTTTCTTATATAATCTAACATCATACAACGATCATTTCTTTTTCAAAGTTCTATAAGCCAAAAATGGTGATGTAAAATTCTTTTGAGCCGTTTCCATCACTAAAGGCCTAATCTCTGGATGCATTCTTACATATTCATCAACAGATTTTTTCCCAACAGTAACCATTTTAAGAAAATCATTTTTTGGTACATGCTTAAAAATAGTTGACGGATCATATGTAAGCTTACCATTTTGTTTAATATATAATTGCTTACCATTACCAATTAGATCAGTTTCTTCATTATTTATTTTTTGCATAATATAGGCTTTAAGTTGCTTTTCATATTCATACAAAATACGTGCTTTATTTTTTATAGTAAGGTATTCTTCAACTAATTCATCATTACTATACTCTGTTAAATCTTTCTTAAAAATACTTTTTCCTACAACCGAATTCTTATAAGCATCACAAGTATCCTTAAAATCACACCAATTACACATATCGTTAATCATAGGCTTGGCATCTTTTTCTTTTAACTTCGTCATTTCATTATAAACAGCTAATAAATATTTAGTAAAAGTTTTTCGTTCTTTAATAGTTCTGTATGTATACACCGGCTCACCGCGTAAATAATCTAAAGATAAAATAATACGCTTATATGTCGGAAATTTAATACTAGCCACCAAATCATAAATTGATAATTGAATATCAGATTTTAACTCATTTGGTGTCAAAAAGTATTTCGAAGTTTTATAATCTACAACTACCAAAGTTTCTTCATTTAACTCTAATACTTTATCCATAGCACCTATAATAGGTACACCATCAGGTGTTGTAACTTTAAACCTATCTTCAATAGTCATAATAGTACCAATATTAAAATTATCTACCCTATTCAACACCATTTCTAGTCCATCATCATAAATAGACATACTCTGAATACCTTCTCTTGCAGCCACTTTACGGTATTCATCTTTAATACGACGTATATCACTAGCTGTAAATTTACCCTTTTTCTTCCAAATATCACCGGCTTTTGCTAATGATTCATGGACCGCTATACCTAATTTAAACGAAACGTTATCTTTGCGAGGTAAATGTAAAACATAACCACACCAATACTTCCATTTGCAAGTTAAATACGCCGACATACGCGTAGCTGACATAAGTATATTTTTTACTTGTTTATCACCCATCATTCTCCCCTTATTTAATATTATATTTACAATCACAACCAATATTAGAAATATCTATATATTCTGATATTATATCTGAAAATTTAAGTATATTATTTTTTTTACCCGTCTTCAAATACCAATATTTCGTTTTATATTTAACAATTCTAAAATCTATTCCAAATTTATCTAAAAACCATTTTTGTATCAATACATTTTCATCGTAAGAAAATGCAGTGGTATCTATACCAATTACTTCAGATTGCTTTGTCGCTCTATAATAACCACTATCCCTAAACCAAATTGATACACCTAATGGACCGAGTTTATCTAAAAATGTACTACTTATTACTTTTCTGTCATTATAATAAATTAATTCGACATATTTATTAAATAGCTCACAGTATACTGTTCTAAATATAGAAAACCATGCATTCTGTTTTATTTTATAAACATCAAATAATGAATAAAACAATGATTCAAAAAATGAAGATTTATATACCAAATATTTTTTATTACATAATTTATGCTCAATTTGTAAACAATAATTATTATGTTTGTTGGATCTATATAAATCACCAACTCCAACAATAGTACCTAATAATACCTGTTCTTGATCATTAGTTAATTCCATATAATTAAGTAACCTATCTTCTTTAATAGGTATCTTCAAATTTTGCACCCATGAATATAACGTATTATACCCTACCTTCAATTTTTTAGCGATATCAACTAATGACTCATTATTATTTATGTAAGCATCCGTTAAATAATGTGTTAAATCAATATTATTAGTTTTTTCTATAGAAATCATTTTCTTTGTCTTATAAACATCCTCTGCTATAAAACTCATACCAATAATTATACTATCACAAATATCATTATGGTCAGTAAAATTGAAATGATGTAATCCAAATTTATTAATAACAAACTCAAACACCTCTTTTTTTGTCTTTAAATTAAATACAGACCTAATAAATGTCGTAGGAAGTACAAAAACGTTATTACCAAGGCGCTCATATCCAATAAATCTTAATACACCGTTTAACTGAGATAATAAACAATATGTTTTTATATTTCTTAAATAATATACATCTTCTATCAATAAAATATTAACATTGTAAATATCCATTAATTCTTTAATATTATTAGAGATGTAAACCAACCGCTGAAAATCATTTATATCTTTAGGTGTGTTTATTAAACCATAGCTTAACAATTCACCACCACTATTAATAACAGACCATCCAGTTCTACGTAATGCTGCGTCTATAGACAATATATTAGTACTATTCATAGTTATATACCAAAAATAAAAAATCATTGATCAAATTTATCAGTTTCCCAAGCAAATCCACAAACAGGACATTCATAAGAATTTTCATTTATTTTAACTGCAATTTCACCACATCGTAAACACTTATGTAGTAATTCTTCCATACTATTACTATTATTAAATACTTTATCCGCGTTAGTAATTTGTTCTTCCAAAAAATTCTCTATACCACATAACATATCTGATACATTCTCAATACTAACCATACATCCATCAAGAAACCTACCATCTGCGCATCGCCATGAATACCCACAATCACATACTGCATATTCAATTTTAACATACCTACCACAGGTACATGGTATGTCTTCACAATACATAACTACACCGGTATTATTGCCACATGAAGGACACTTTCGTTTATCGCTTTCATCTGTCATATTAATTCTC
>Ga0164318_10003039_pt1 | contig 15796 bp, 12 predicted proteins | sample GuaBasSedimGuay9_FD_113734 | JGI IMG/M metagenome (GOLD analysis project Ga0164318, IMG submission 113734) | Subseafloor sediment microbial communities from Guaymas Basin, Gulf of California, Mexico - Guay9, Core 4571-4, 0-3 cm | ecosystem: Environmental > Aquatic > Marine > Hydrothermal vents...
AATTTGAAAACAAAAACCAATAATAATGCTGCTAGAATTGGCTCTGTGGGCATGGCCAACCCAATGCTCGAGCCAAAATTTGTAATATCAATGGATAAAGGGGTGAATAGGGCAACTGATATATAAATAAGGTCTAATCGGTAGAAAAATACAAAACCAAAAATCACCAATACAGGAAGCAATGAAAACCAATATAATTCGTTGGCAATCAGAAAAGTATTAATTATAATATATATTAAACTAATACCGGTAGTAAGTAATATTTTAGATTTTTTACCCAAAAGAGTTTAAAGGTTTACTTTTTTGCTGTTTCTTTCGAAATGCCATCAATAACAATAAGCAAAAATGCAGTTAATAAAAGAGTTGATAATAAAGAAACGGCTACAATTACCCATCTTATAGGATAGGTTTTTTTCTCAGCAGGATATGCTCTATCTACCACAAATGTTTGAGGTAATTCTTCATAAGCGTCAATTTTCGCATTATCATATTTCTCACGAACTTCCGATAATAATTTTTTATCGTGCTCAAGAGCATCTCTTAGACTTACATAAGGGCCGCCATATTTTGCAAGAATATCCATCTTGTTTTCCAATGCTTTTACGGCATTACTATTAGCATTTTTTGCTATCTCAATTGCCAACTGACGATTAAGCATCTCAGCTTGAGTTTCATAATCGTGAATACCTTTCTCACGAAGACGAGTCATAGAGTCTTCTTTGGTTTGAATATCTCTTTGAAGATTTTCGTATTCTCTTTTTACAATTTCATAACCTCTATACGCACGATTCTTTTGCATCTGAATCTTTACAGAGTCTAAAAGTGATGATATATCATTGGCAATAAATGAGGCAGTGTCGGGGTCTGTGTCCAATACTGTAATTTCTACAGCCATATTCTCCGTTCGGCGATAACTAATGTTGCTACTATATTCTTTATGAAGCAGTGTGCGCTTATATTGCCCACTTTCGTCAATATCGTAATGACGCATCAAATGATATTTTGTAATTATTCTATCACGAATTTTACTAGAATTTAGAATTTGTATTAGTTGCTCAGCATTTTCTTCTTCTCCAAATTGTAGTAAATCCTGCTTATAACCTTGGTTGTCGCCAAGTAAAGCTTTGGAAATTGAGTTTGTTGATGAAGGGAAAAGTACAACAGTAGATTCGTATTTTGGAGGGATAAAATACGGATGCGAAAAAATAACCGATGCCACAATAGCTATTATACTTACAGTTATTAAAACCTTACGTTTGCTCCAGAAAAACAGTATGAGGCTAATTGCATTAAATGAGTTATTTTGAGTAGTATTCTCAGTCATAATAATATATTTTTATTAAGAACGCAAAAGTAAACTTTTTGTTGTTTGAGTTAATATGTATTTCTTTTATTAATTAATGGCAATTTTCAATTTATATTTGCATTCTAAATTTGAACAAAAAATATGCAAGTAAGTATTGATGTTAATTCTGGTTTTTGTTTTGGTGTTGTAAACGCAATCCAAGCTGCTGAGGACTATCTTAAGATCCATGACGAACTGTATTGCCTTGGTGATATAGTTCATAATAATATGGAAGTAAATAGATTAAGTAAACTTGGATTAGTAATTATAAATCATGAGCAATTCGAAAAGCTTAATAATGTGGATGTTTTAATTAGGGCTCATGGTGAACCCCCTGAGACTTATCGGATTGCTCTTAAAAATAAGATTAATCTATTGGACGCAAGTTGCCCTGTAGTATTACGTTTGCAGAATAATATTAGAAAAGGACATCAAGAGATTAATAAAACTGATGGGCAAGTAGTGATTTATGGAAAACAAGGACATGCAGAGGTTGTTGGTCTAGCGGGTCAAACAGCAGATGAAGCAATTATTATTTCAGATGAGAACGATCTTAGTAAAATAGACCTTAGTAAGCCAATAGAATTATATTCCCAAACAACAAAAAGTATTGAGGGATTCAATTCATTGGTAGAAAATATCAAGAAGAATAAGGATACTGATACTGTTTTTAATATAAATGACACTATTTGTAGGCAGGTTTCGCATAGAGCGCCACAATTAAGAGGGTTTTCTAATCTTCACGATGTTATAATTTTTGTAAGTGGAAAGAAAAGTTCAAATGGTAAATACTTATACAGTATTTGCTACGAAACCAATAAGAGAACCTATTTTATTAGTTCTCCTGATGAGATTGATATGCAATGGTTTGAAGAAGAAGATAGTGTTGGAATTTGTGGAGCAACATCTACTCCACGATGGCTGATGGATGAAACAAAAATATTTATTGAGAAAATGAAAATTTAATTAAGAAAAAATATATTAATTATGACGATTATATTGATAAAACTAATAACTTTGTCAAACTTATTTAAAAACAAATAAAACTATAGATATGAATATTCCAGAAGATTTAAAGTACACAAAAAATCATGAATGGGTTAGAGTTGAAGGTGATAATGTAACAGTAGGTATGACTAGTTTTGCAACAGGTGAGCTTGGTGATATTGTTTATATAGAGCTAGAAATTGTTGATGAAGATTTAGAAGAAGCAGAGCCATTTGGTAGTATTGAGGCAGTAAAAACTGTTTCAGAGATTTTTATGCCAGTGTCGGGTCTTATTTATGAATTGAATGAGAGTTTAGAAGATGCGCCAGAGAGTGTTAATGAGGATCCTTACGGAAAAGGATGGCTTATTAAGGTAAAAATGAGTGATCCTTCTCAATTAGACAATTTGCTAAGTGCTGAAGAATACAAAGAATTAATTGGAGCATAACAATAATATTGAAAAAGGCAACCTATACAATAGGTTAATGCCTTTTTTTTGGACTTCAAAACAAGCATTAACTATAGCTTTGTTATGGATGTTGGCAATACTTCTGCTTACAGGCCTCCCAGGAAATAGTTTTCCAAAGGTGTCGAAGTGGATGGATGTTTTTCAGCCAGACAAATTGATACATATTGCTATGTTTTTTCCTTTTGCGTGGTTTTGGCTTATATATTTTTATAAGATAAAGACCCCAAAAGTGAGAGCATTATTTATTATTAGTTTTTTTGGCATAGTTTATGCAAGTTTGACAGAAGTTCTACAACACTACGTTTTTATTGGGAGAAATGCTAACATCCCTGATGCAATTGCAGATATTATCGGGGTTTTAATTGGGGTTTTAACCTTCAGTATTATTCGAAATAAATGGATACTAAATAAAAAATTGTAGATAATAAAATTATTATTAACTTAGCGCTCTTTAAGAACTGAAGCCTAGGGAAGTTAAAATATTGATATTATGGAAGTTAAAAAAACAGAACGAGCTAGTTTAGAAAAGAATAAATCAATCTATACTTTATTTGGATTGATAGTAACTCTTTCTCTAGTATGGTTTGCCTTTGAGTATAAGACGTATGACAGACAAGCTACCGAAATTATGCGTAATGTCTCTCTTGATGATGAGGAGGATATTGTGCTTCAAACAGAACGTATTGAACCACCACCACCACCACCACCACCACAGCAAACTACAGTGATCGAAATTGTGGAAGATGATATTGAGGTCGAAGATGATCTTGATATTGATATCGAAACTGATGATGACGATGTTATTGAGGAACAGGTTATTGATGAGGAAGATGAAAATACTGGTGCTGAAGAGGAAATTTTTGTATTTGTTGAAGATCAACCTGGCTACCCAGGTGGTGACGAAGCTAGACTTAAGTACTTATCAAAAGCAATTATTTATCCAGAAATGGCTAAAGAAAGTGGAATTCAAGGTACTGTATATGTAACTTTCGTTGTTGAGAAGAACGGATCTATAAGTAATGTGAAGATTCTTCGTGGAATTGGCGGAGGTTGTGATGAAGCTGCTGTAAATGCTATTAAAGGTATGCCTAAATGGAAACCTGGTAAGCAACGCGGTAGACCAGTTCGTGCTCAATTTAATATGCCTGTTAGATTTATCCTTGCGGGATAATATTTAAATATAGATAATAAAAAAGCTCTTAGAAAAATAGTCTCTAAGAGCTTTTTTTATGGAGTAAAATTATTAGTTTCTCAACGCTTTTTAGTAAAAAACTTCTTCAATAATAATGAAGATTCTTTTTCCATAAGTCCATTTTCAATTTTGGTTTTAGGGTGGAAGAGCTTATCTCCAGCTTTCTTAAAGCCAAACCTGTTATCAGGGGCTGCATATACAACTCTAGCAAAGCGAGCCCAATAACTTGCTCCAGCACACATTACACAGGGCTCTAATGTTACAAAAAGAGTACAATCGGTAAGAAACTTGCTCCCTAAAAAGTTTTCTGCAGCAGTTATTGCAAGCATTTCCGCATGAGCAGTAATATCATTTAGAGTTTCGGTCATATTATGTGCCCTTGCAATTATGCTGTCATTGCATACAATAACAGCTCCTATTGGCACTTCGTTTTCATCATAAGCCTGCAATGCTTCTTTATAAGCCTGCTGCATATAATATTTATCGTCGTATACTTTAATCATAATGCAAATGTAATAGATTATTGCTTTTTCAAGCTACTTTTTTAATACTTTAGCAAAAGTAACTATAACTAGCATTGTCTAATTAATTAGAGTTTTATCATGATTAAAGTAATACCATTATTATTCTTTATTCTATTATCTGGTAGTAATATTTTAGCGCAAAATAACGAAACTAAAAAAAATGGGACTAGCCTATTAGAGAACTCCATAAAATATATAACTTTAGCTAATAAGTCAAAGGTTCCTAAAGAAATAGCTGCATATATTGATACGGCTGAGGTTTATTATAATGAAAACCCTGAGGACTCTATTCTTTTTAAAATTTTATCTGCTAAAATAAGTTTGAATTTTAGAAAAAAGGATTATGATTTAGCAATCGAGATTTGTAAGACAGCCATACCATTGGTTGCTGATAGAAGCGACTCTAGGCTAATTAATGCTAAAATTAACATGAGCTTGGGAAGGGCTTTTTATAAGAAAGAGTCTTGGGATTCATCCTTTGTTTATTATGATAAAGCATATAATCTTTATAATGAACTTATTATAAATTCATCAGATACAGTAGTTAATTACTATAAGGGTGCAGGTTTAAGTAGTTATAAAAAGGGTAGAATACAATATGCTAAAAATAAGTTTGATGAAGCAATAAGTGAATTATTCATTGGTTTAAGAAATTTTGAAGTAATAGATTTCAAAAAAGGAATTTTGCAAATCTTAAATAATATTGGTAATGTTTATTATTCTAATGGAGATTATAATAATGCATATCAAGAATATCTTAAAACAGTTGAGGTATGGAAGGTATTATATCCTAAAAAAGAACCATATACCTTATTTGTGAATATTGGATCGATACTACTAAAAAATGAACAATTTGATTCTGCACTGGTTTATTATCGTAAGGCAATTAATGGCAAGAAAGCTTCTGAAAGAAACGGGTTAAAGGCTGCTGGGATTTATATGAATATTGGTCTTATTTTTAAGAATAAGTATAGTTATGATAGTGCTTTTGTTTATTTTGACTACGCAAATAAAATTTATAAAAAACTTGACTATATAGCAGGTAACGTTCGTACAAAAGCAAATATGGCAATTTGTTATATTGAAATGAACCAAATTAATAAGGCAGAGAATTTATTTCTTGAAGTCTTGCCTCTCAGTATAGAGCTTAATCAAGCAGAAACTACTGAAGAAATTTATAATGGTTTATACGTTATTCAGAGTAAAAAGAAATCTTATAAAAAGGCATTAATATATTATCAATATTATGTTAATTATAAAGATTCCATACACTCTATAGAGGTTACAAATAAAATAAATGAATATAAAGAGCAATTTGAAACCGAGAAAAAGGATAAGGATATTCAAAATCTTAAGCAGTTATCAGAACGACAGAAGATAGAAAAGGAAAAACAAGTAACAATTAATAATAAACAAAAAGTTATTTCTGTCTTGTTTGGCGTAATTGCTGTTTCATTAATAATTATATTGGTAGGTTTACGCAGAGTTTATCGCATGAAGCGTGTTTCTGCTGAAGAAGAGTATAAAAAAACCGAGGAAGAAAATAGGAATAAAGTACTAGACCTAGTTAAGCGGCAAGAGGTGAATTCCATAAACTCCTATATGGAAGGGCAAGAGAAAGAAAGAGCTAGAATTGCTAGTGAACTTCATGATAAACTTGGTAGTTTGTTATCAACTGTGAAATTGCATTTTAGTAGTTTTGAAGTCGATATGACTACAAGCGCTGAATCTAAAGAGAGTTTTAGCTTTGCATTAGATTTGTTAGATAACTCTATTCAGGAAGTTAGAACTATTTCGCGAAACTTATCCAAAGGAGTACTTACTCAATTTGGACTTAGTGGTGCAATTGAAAATCTAAGAGATGCTATTAATTCAGCAGGAAAAATACAGGTTAGATATATAAAAATTGGAAATACAGGGGATGTATTATTAGGGTCAGAAATAGAGCTGTTTAGAATTGTACAGGAGCTAGTAACAAACTCTATTAAGCATTCGCAAAGCGATGAAATATTTATTCAACAAGTAAATGATAAATCCTCGATAATTATTACTGTTGAGGATCATGGTGTAGGCTTTGATATGTCTAATATTAAGAGCGATGGCATAGGTTTGGATAACTTAAGGATGCGTGCTAATAATATTGGTGCTGAGTATAATTATGAGTCAGCACCAGGACAAGGAACATTTGTAACAATAGAGATTAATGCTTAGAATTATAGCCTTATTAAAGATTATACTGGCCTCTATATTTATATTGAGTATTAGTTTGTCTTATGCTCAAGAGAAAAAGTTTTCTGCCGAAATGCTTGATAATCCTACCAAATTCGGTAAAGATTTTGAAAGATTATTTAATTTAAATGAACTTGAAGTTTATGACACGACAGCTGCAAAAGGTAGAATAGTATTGAATAATGGCTATGCACAATCAAAGATAATAAATGGGAGCGATTGGCCTGCATATAGTAAAAATATTATTGTTACTCAGATAGATGTTGTTTATACAAAATACCCTAGAAATAAAGAATTCTGGCGCACTAATTATTATAGCCTTTTGGCAAAAAGAGTAAAGGCCTTATTTGCCTTAGATTCTACTCTTAATTGTGCCGATTTTGAATGGAATATCAAATATCAAACTTCTTGTGAAACTGAGGAAGAAACAAAAAAAATGTTTCATGGTATTAGTATTCATTATTTTGAAATTAGTGATTTTGAGGAAGATAAATATGTAAAAAATATTCCTGATACTAAAGCAGAAGATATTCCTGAATTGTCGTTAAAGGTAGAAAACTATATCCGCTCTCAAGGTGGAATAGGTGATTCGATGGTTTATAGAACTTTTGATAATCATCCTGAATGGAAAAATGCACTAGTTGTAATGGATTGGACAGGAAGTATGTACCGCTATGGTGCACAGGCTATTTTGTGGCACTCTATGAATTATACAAATAGTGGAATTAAAAACTTTGTGTTCTTTAATGATGGCGATGATACTCCTGACGAAAGAAAAATAATTGGTGAAACAGAGGGTGTTTATTATGCTCAGGCTAGGCATATGGACCGTTTGATTAAAACTTTTTATTTAGTTGGAAGAAAAGGTAAAGGAGGCGATGACCCAGAAAATGATATTGAAGCTTTAATAAGGGGAATTAATCGTTTTGAGGATTTTGATGAGCTTATATTAATTGCGGATAACAATAGCTGTATTCGAGATTTTAGACTAATTGCTAATTTGGGGGTTAAAGTTAATGTGATAGCTTGTGGCACCAGCCATGGCCTAAATCCCCAGTATGTAAATTTAGCTTATTTAACTGGGGGAAGTGTACATACATTGGATGAAGAAATACAGCATCTTTCTCAGAAAATTGTCGATAATGAGTTGGATATGAAGAGGCTTAAATATGAGCTGAACAACGAAAAACTATTTCAAATTAAAGATCCACCACAAAGAATAAGATTCTCGCAATGCGATATATATACCACTCTCCTGCCATTTAATGTAGAACGAAAGCTTGATTTTATAGAAAAACATGGTGGCGAAAGTAATGACTCCACAGTATATACAGTTCTTGATAGGCATCCTGCATGGAATAATACTTCTATAATAATGGACTGGACTAAAAATATGTATACGCAAAGTGGTCAAGCATTATTATGGCATAAAACTCACCCTAAAACAAGTGGTATTAACCATTTTGTTTTTAGCAATGATGGAAATAGGCTTGCCGATAATAAGAAAAAAATTGGAAAAACAGGTGGGATTTATTTTTCAAAATCGAACAATCAGAGACAAATTGATAGACGTTGTGAGTATGCCGCTAAACGTGGAGATAATAAAAGTAGAAGTAGTACAAACACTATAGAATCAGTAATTTATACTCAAAACAAGTATTTTAAAACTGATGAGTTTATACTTATTGCAAATAATGAAACTTGTGTCAGGGATTTTGCTTTGATAAATAATATTGGACTACCTATAAAAGTTATTTTGACTAATATTAAAGGACCTATTAATCCTCAATATATCAATATTGCATTTAAAAGTGGAGGCTCATTACATACTATGGACGACGATTATTATAATTATGTGTTCAAAGCAATTGCAACTTCAACCAAAAATATTGTTATAAATGGTGTTTCGTATAACATTAACGACGAGGGGTTTTTCAACTTTCAGGATACTCAACTAATAAAAAAGAGTAAATGCAGTATCTCAATCAAAACTAGCCTTTGGGAGAAGCTTGGGTTTTAGTTCGTTTATTCCTAATAATTTATTCGTTACTAATCAGTCTATCTATATCACTGATAATATGGTACTTAATATAATTGTTTTGTCATATTTTTTTGCAGACACTTCGATATAATTTTGCTTTTATAAAAGCAAAATTACTCAACATGCAAAAAAATAGCCAAAACAGCTTAATTCTATGCCATTAGCTCCAATTAAATCGGTACAATTTTTCTAAGGGAGAATCACTCAGTAGGGTGGAGCTAATGATAATTACTCATTACATTCTTATTCACACTGATTAGTTACATTTAGTCTAATAATACGTTGTTTATAAAATATATTTTACCTTTTGGAAACTTTTAACACACTTAAAGTTTTCTAAGGATATTTTGTATATATTTGCCGATCAAAATATTGCCGATTAGGTATTTTTTGTGGTAACTATAATGATAAAATAGATTTATTATGGAGTTGAGTATTGAAATATTGATAAAGAGAAGCCTAAAACTGTATATGAAATATGGAATTAGGAGTGTTTCTATGGACGATGTAGCTCATGAGTTATCAGTCTCGAAGAAGACGTTATATCAAATGGTAAAAGATAAAACTGATTTAGTTGACCAGTGTATTATGCTAATTTCAGAAATGACAGATATGTCGGGCTTTTGTATGGACCCAAAAATGAATGTGATAGAGAAGCATATCTTTATTTATAAGCATATTACCAGAATGCTATCGGAGATTAATCCATCTTTTGAATTCGATTTAAAGAAATATTATCCTGAGCAGCATTTATTATTTATTAAAAATAGGCGACAACATATTTATGATAAAATGCGAATTGATTTGAAGCAGGGAATAGAGGAAGGTTATTTTAGAGAAGATATAAATATTGATAAACTAACAATATTAAATATAATTAGAATTGAAAGTTTTAAGGAGACTGATATTTTTGAAATATATGATGTAAAGATAATTGATTTATTGGATGAGTTATTCAATTATCATTTGCATGGTATTGCTACCTCTAAAGGTATTGAAGAGTATATGAAATTAACAAAAGACAAGAATTAATATGTATAGATATATTAAACAAATATTAATTGCAATGGTGTTTTTGCCAAATATAGTTTTGGCCCAAAATACATACACCTTGGATTTACAAAAAGCAGTTGATTTAGCACTTACCGAGAATAAGAACATCCTGAATGCGGATTTGGATGTAAAGATTGCTAAAAAGAAAGTGTGGGAAACTACTGCAATAGGATTACCACAAGTACATACTGAGATGAAATATCAGAACATGATAGATGTTCCAGTTTCTTTATTACCAGCAGAGATTTTTGGTGGTCCTCCAGGTACTTATATGCCTGTGCAGTTTGGTCAGACCAATGATGCGAGCTTTACTTTTTCTGCATCTCAACTGCTTTTTAGTGGCGAGTATATTGTTGCTCTTCAGGCTAGCTCAGCTTATAAAGAGATGTCTATTAGAGCAGCTCTAAAATCAGAAAATGATGTTATAGAACTGGTTACAAAATCATACTATGGTCTATTGATGGCATATAGAAATGAAAAAATATTAGATGAAACACAGAAAGATATTCAAAAATCTTATGATGAAATTAGCGCTACACATGCCGCCGGATTAGCTGATGAAGTGGATGTTGATCAGTTAGAAATAAATCTTCTAACAGTAACTAATTCTATATCGTCGGTAAAAAGACAAAAAGTAGTGGCAGAGAATATTCTTAAGTTTCAAATAGGTATTGATATAGCTGATTCCATAAGCCTTACTGATAGTTTGGAATATATTTTTGATAATGCTAGTCTTAAATCAATTTTTGGTCAACAATTTGATATTTCAAAAAATATTGATTACCAAATACTTCAAAATCAGAAAGAGATAACAGAGTTGAGTATGAAGCGAGAAAAATCTACTTTGCTACCTTCTTTAAATGCTTTTTATGCACATAGTGTAAGTGGTCAAAACAATGATTTCAATAATTACTTTAATGGAGATCAACAGTATTTTCAATCAAATATTGTAGGAATTGGCTTGAAATGGCAAATTTGGGGAAGTGGAACCAGATATAGCAAAATTCAACAAGCTCAATTGGAAGTTGATAAGATGCAAAATCAAGATTATTTGATGGAGCAGAGCCTCAACTTTAAAGTGCATCAAGCACGGACTAACTTGATTAACTATTATGAAACGTATCTTAAGGATCAGAGAAATAGAGAGCTTGCCGAGAAGATTTACCATAGATCCATGATAAAATTTAGTAATGGAACTATTACAAGTACTGAATTAACACAGCTTAATATGCAGTATATAAATAGTCAATCAGCATATTTTAATGCCATAATTCAGGTATTGAATTCAAAGGCAGAACTTGATAAAATTTTAGGAAATAACATTAAACAAAAATAGAAATGAAAAAATATTTAGTATTTTTTATTGTACTTATAGCTTTAGTAAGCTGCAATGGTGGAGAAGAAAAATTGCAAGATAAAAAGGCAATTTTAGACAAGATAAACTCTTATAAAATGGAGATTGTAGATATTGAAGGAAAAATATCTAATCTAAACTCAATTTTGGATACTATTTCAGGTGCTTCTAAACAAGGGTCAATACTTGTGGGAATAGAAAAGATGGTTTCCAAACCTTTTACTCACTATATTAGTGTAAATGGAAATGTGGAATCTCAAATGCAAGCTTATATTAGCCCTGAGTTGAATGGTTTAATTAAGTATATTTATGTAAAAGAAGGGCAGTATGTAAAAGTAGGTCAAAAACTTGCCTCTGTTGATACAGAAATGACTCAAAATGCCATTGATGAAGTTAAAACGCAATTGGAATTGGCAAAGTCTATTTATGCTAAGCAAAAACAACTTTGGGATCAAAATATTGGATCGGAAATACAATACTTACAGGCTAAGGCGAAAAAAGAATCTTTAGATAAGAAGCTTAAAACATTACATTCACAATTGAGAATGGCTGTAATTAAGGCCCCATTTTCTGGTTATATTGAAGCTGTAAATCAAAAAGTTGGAGAGTTTGGAAGTCCAAATAAGCCCTTATTCTTCATAGTGAATCTTAAGGAATTAAAAGTTACGGCAAATATTTCTGAATCACTATTGCCTTATATAAATACTAATGATAAAGTAGAGATTACATTCCCTACTTTTCCTAGTATGAAGATTGAATCTAAAATTGCTGTTGTTGGTACAGTTGTGAATCCAAATAATAGAACTATAAAAATTCAAATTCCAATTAAGAATTCCAATAAAAAGCTTATTCCAAATATAATCGCCCAGATAAAATTATCGGATAAACATTTTGACGAGGCCTTTATTGTACCAGCAATTGTAGTAAAAAATGATGCCAAAGGCAGAACGTATATTTATATTGTGAGAGAAGAAGATGGAAAATATTTTTCACAAAGACAGTATGTTGTTACGGGCATTAGTTATGGCAATACAACAATGATAACTGATGGAATAAAATCTGGTGATATAGTTATTACGAAAGCTTATAATTTAGTAAAAAATGGTAGCTCTATTCAGTTGAAATAGAAATAGCGACTTTGTGTTTATTATAATTAAATATTTAGAAAGTGGAAGACAATACAAATAAAGAGAAAAATATACGTGATTTTGGTTTAACAACAGCTTCTATTAAAAATAGGAATACCGTTGTTTTACTTACAATAGTATTGGCAATTTATGGCCTTTTTACGTATTCAAATTTGCCAAAGGAATCTTTTCCAGATATAAAAATCCCTAATATTTTTATAAAGACTATTTACCCGGGTAATCCTCCTATAGATATGGAGAATCTGATTACTCGCCCTTTAGAGAAAGAGATTAAGACCATAAAAGGAGTTACTAAATTTACATCTACTTCTTCGCAAGATAATAGCGATATTGTTGTAGAGTTTAAAAGTGATTACGATATTAAGAAGGCATTGCAAGACGTTAAGGATGCTGTTGATGCAGCTAAAAGCGAAATGCCTGATGACTTGAATATGGAGCCAATTATTAAAGAGCTCGATGCCTCGGAATTTCCAATTCTGAGTATTAATATGTCTGGTGACTTTAGTATGGAGGAATTGCGATTGATTTCTGATGATATTAAGGATGAAATAGAAGCCGTACCACAAATATCTAAAGTAGATGTGAAGGGGCTTAATGATAGACAAATAAATATTGATATTGATAAAAACAAAATGATGGCTAATAATATAGGTTTTCAATCTATAGAGGATGCTATTAAATTTGAGAATAAGTCAATTTCTGGCGGCGATTTTGTTTCTAATTATACTCGTCGTTCTGTTCGAGTTGATGGGGAGTTCAAATCTATTGATGAGATGAACGATATTATTATTAAGCACGAAAAAGGAAATATTGTATATTTAAGAGATATAATTAGGGGAGGAAAAGTAAAAGATGGCTATGTAGACCCTTTAACTTATGCTCGACTGAATACACATAATGTTGTTTCTTTATCCGTAGTAAAAAAGAGTGGTGAAAATCTTATTTCTGCTACAGAAAATATTAATGCACTAATTGAGCGTTCTAGAAAATCAGGATTAATTCCAGGAAATATGCATATCGAGATTACTAATGATATGTCAGCTCAGGTAAAAAAACAGGTGTATAACTTAGAGAACAGTATAATAATGGGTATGATATTCGTTATAGTTGTTCTATTCTTCTTCTTAGGATTAAGAAACTCATTATTTGTTGGTTTTGCTATTCCTATGTCCATGCTTATTTCCTTTGTTATTATTGGTATGCTTGGCTATACTATTAATATGATGACTTTATTTGGTTTAGTGCTTGCATTAGGCATGTTAGTCGATAATGCAATTGTGGTAGTAGAAAATATATATAGATTTATAGATAGAGGGTATAACACTTTTGAAGCAACTAGGCAGGCTGTAGGTGAAGTTGCTTGGCCTATTATTGCATCTACAGCTACCACATTGGCGGCGTTTTTACCACTTATATTCTGGCCAGGAATGATGGGAAGCTTTATGGGCTTATTGCCAATTACGTTAATAATTGTACTTTCTTCATCTTTATTTGTGGCATTGGTAATAGTGCCAACTTTTGTTGTCATTATTCTTAAGGATAATAAAAAGGACAGCAAACCAGAATTTAAAAAAGTAATGATAATACTTGCCATTATGATTATAATTGGTGGTTTAGGATTCTTTAGTGGAACAATGTGGCTAGCAAATTTTACAATGTTTATGGCATTGCTAATGATTGCTAATTATTTATTCCTTTTTAGCTGGAGCGAAAAATTTCAAGTTAATTTTCTTGTGTGGCTGGAGAACTATTATTTGAAAGTATTGCATTGGGCATTGAGAGGTAATAATCCTCGTTATCTTCTTGGAGGTGGGTTTTTATTATTGATTGCCACATTTATTTTCTTTGGAATTTCAGGCTCAAAGATTCTTTTCTTCCCAGAAAATGAGCCGCGCTATTTAAATGTTACCATGAAATTACCAATTGGCACGGATATAGATTCCACAAATAAATTTGCTGATTATATTGATAAAAAAGTAAATAGGATAATAAAGAAAGATTCTGCAATTCTTAAATCAGTACTTACTATTGTAGGAAAGGGTGCAGTTGGTGAACGAGAACAATCTTTTGGTAACTCTCCCGAAAAAGCCTTGATTACTATCACTTTTATAGATTATGATGAAAGGGGCGATCATCGTGCTTCAAATGATATAATGAAAGAACTTTCGGACTCTTTAGTTGGGCAATATCCTGGAGTGCAAATCTCTATTGAGAAGAATAAAATGGGGCCTCCAACTGGAAAGCCTATTAATCTTGAAATACAAGGTGTTGAGTACGATAGACTTATATATTATACGGATTCCGTAATGGCTTTTCTTGAGAATATTGCAGTGCCTGGCGTTGAGGGTCTAAAAAGAGATTTAGATAATGGCAAACCTGAACTTATTATTCATATTGATAGAGATAAGGCTCGCCGTTTTGGACTCTCTACTTCACAAATAGCCATGGCTATACGTACTTCTTTGTTTGGGAAAGATATATCAGATTTTAAGGATGGTGAAGATAAATATCCCATTAGACTTAGATATTCTAAAGAGTACAGAAATAGTATTAGCGCTTTATTGAATCAGAGTATTATTTTTAGAAATAAGCAAGGAAAAATGCTTGATGTACCAATTTCATCAGTTGCAAGTATACAATACAGCAATACTTATGGCTCTGTAAATCGTAAAGATATGAAGCGAGTTATAATAATATATTCTAATATTTTGGAAGGTTATAATGCGAATGTTATTAATGCTCAGCTGCGTAAATTATTGAAAAATTTTGAATTACCAGAAGGTTATTCCATAAAATTTACTGGAGAGCAAGAAGATCAAGCAGAAGCACAAGCCTTTCTTAGCGAGGCATTGGTTATTGCTTTAGCACTTATATTTCTAATTTTAGTAACACAGTTTAATTCCTTTGCAAAACCGGTTATTATTATGATAAGTGTACTCTTTAGTACCATTGGAGTATTTGGAGGCTTGGCTACATTTACTATGGATTTTGTGGTGATAATGACTGGTATAGGAATAATTTCCCTTGCCGGTATTGTTGTTAATAACGCCATTGTGCTTATTGATTATATTGACCTTCTGAAAGATCAAAAAAGAGAGGAACTAGGATTATCTAAGGAAGATAATCTAGAATTACAAGATTCTATAGATTGTGTGATTGCGGCAGGTAAAACGCGCTTGCGCCCAGTATTGCTTACGGCAATTACAACGGTACTTGGTTTATTGCCAATGGCAGTAGGGTTGAATATTAGCTTTGGAGATTTGCTAAGCGATCTTTCACCTAATATATACTTTGGTGGTGAGAATGCAGACTTCTGGGGACCAATGGCTTGGACAGTTATTTTCGGTCTTAGCTTTGCGACCTTTCTTACACTTATTCTTGTACCAGTAATGTATGTTATTGGGAATAAGATTAAATTATATTTTGTAAAATAAAGAGTTAAGACTAGTATAAG
>Ga0164318_10003040_pt1 | contig 15795 bp, 17 predicted proteins | sample GuaBasSedimGuay9_FD_113734 | JGI IMG/M metagenome (GOLD analysis project Ga0164318, IMG submission 113734) | Subseafloor sediment microbial communities from Guaymas Basin, Gulf of California, Mexico - Guay9, Core 4571-4, 0-3 cm | ecosystem: Environmental > Aquatic > Marine > Hydrothermal vents...
CATTTATTTATTTTATTAATTTTTGAAAAAAAATCAAGTTAAATTTTTTATTATATAGTTGGATATAGGAGGTTGAGTTTGTTTTCAAAAGTCATATTTTTGAGCTTTTACAAAAATATTTTATATAAAATAAAAAAGGTAGAGAGCAATTTACTCTCTACCTTTGAATTTAATTTTTAAGATATTTTGTTAATTTATTTTTTTATTTGATGAAAAGCATCTAAACCAGCAAATTTTGCTGCATCGCCTAATAATTCTTCAATTCTGATTAATTGGTTATATTTAGCTATTCTATCTGTACGGGAAGCAGAACCAGTTTTAATCTGCCCAGCATTAACAGCTACAACTATATCCGCTATTGTAGTATCTTCAGTTTCACCTGATCTATGAGAAACTACAGCAGTATATCCATTTTTCTTAGCTAATTCTATAGCGGCTAATGTTTCTGTTAATGTTCCGATCTGGTTAACTTTGATTAAAATAGAGTTACAAACGCCCATACTGATACCTTTTTGCAATCTTTTTACATTGGTTACAAAAAGGTCATCGCCAACTATTTGGATTTTTTTGCCTAATCTATCTGTCATTTCTTTAAATCCGTCCCAATCGTCTTCTGCTAATCCATCTTCAATACTAATAATTGGATAATTATCCACTAAATTTTCCCAGAAATCAACCATTTCAGAAGATGTTAATTCTTTATTTTCAGCTTTTAATACATATTTACCATCTTGATAGAATTCAGAAGCAGCAGGATCTAATGCTATGAAAATATCTTCGCCTGGTTTGTATCCTGCTTTTTCAATAGCTTCCATAATAACTTTTAAAGCTTCTTCATTTGATTGTAAATCCGGAGCAAAACCACCTTCATCGCCAACAGCAGTATTTAAACCTTTTGATTTTAAAACAGCTTTTAAGCTATGGAATACTTCTGCACCCATTCTGATGGCTTCTTTAAAAGAAGGAGCATTAACAGGCGCAATCATAAATTCTTGAATATCAACATTATTATCTGCATGTTTTCCACCATTTAAAATATTCATTAAAGGTACTGGCAATGTATGACCGAAAACCCCGCCGATATATTGATATAATGGTAAACCACTGTAATCTGCAGCGGCTTTTGCACATGCCAATGACACACCTAAAATAGCATTTGCTCCTAATTTGCTTTTGTTTTCTGTACCGTCTAATTCAATTAATTTGTTGTCAATTTCAATTTGATCTCTAACATCATAACCAATTAATTCAGGAGCAATAATTTCATTTACATTGGTAACAGCTTTTTGAACACCTTTACCACCGAATCTTGATTTATCACCATCACGTAATTCAACAGCTTCATGTTCTCCAGTAGATGCACCTGATGGTACAGCTGCTCTGCCTATAGAACCACTTTCAGTATAAACTTCTACTTCAATTGTAGGATTCCCTCTTGAATCTAAAATTTCTCTTGCCCAGATATCTAAAATTGCTGGCATTTAAACAACTCCTTTTTATTATGCTGTTTTTTCTGCTAATTTTTTTTCACTAAAAAATACGATTATAATTCCTACTACTAATAATAACAATCCAATTACCATTAAACTATTGGGAGAAATACCGGTCCATTCTGTTAAAAAATTGTATTCTACATCAAATGAAAATTTTACAAGTTTTTCCCAAAAAGGTGCAGAACCGAACGCAATTATTAAATAGCCGATCCATTTTACTAAAGTCATTTTTCCTCCTTGTATAGAAGTCTAATTAATACACGCATAACATTATCATAATTAGATAATAAATATTTTTTGACAAAGCAAGATTTTTTTTTACTTTTGTAAAGTTTTTTCAAAATAATCCACTGCAAGAAAATAACTGTATTTTCCAAATCCAACTATCGAACCAATACACACATCACTCAAATATGAGGTATGTCTAAATTTTTCTCGCCTGAATATATTTGAAATATGCACTTCTATAGCAGGTATTGATATTGATGATATAGCATCTCTTATAGCAATACTTGTATGAGTATATGCTCCAGCATTTATAATAATGCCATCAAATTTTTCATTAGCCTGTTGTATTTTATCTATAATAGCACCTTCGGAATTGCTTTGAAAAAATTCTATATTGATATTCTTTATTTGTCCATATTCTTTTAGTTGTTTCTCAAGTTCATCAAGAGTTAAATTCCCATAAATATCAGGTTCTCTTTTTCCTAATAAATTTAGATTTGGCCCGTTAATTACTAAAATTTTATTCTTCATTTTTTAAATCCATTATAATTTTTTCTACTTCTTTTGTTGTGAGGTGTTGTTCCCAGACAGGAACACCAAGCTGCTTTAATAATACCCATTTATTTTTTCCATTTTTGTTTTTTTTATCGAATACAAGCTTTTCAATGATTTTTTTAGTTTCAAATTCTTTAGGTATATTAAAAGGAATATTGAAATATTTAAAAAAATCTTTTGTTAAGTTATAAATTTCATTAGATAGAATTCCGTTGTTTACCAGATACTTTGTAATACCAAGTATACCAATTGCTACCGCCTCTCCATGTAAATAATAATTATAATTTGTATAACTTTCGATAGCATGTCCTAAAGTATGGCCAAAATTTAAAATACTTCTTAAGCCTTGTTCTTTTTCATCTATTGATACTATATGTGATTTAATTAAACAGCTTTTTGCTATAATATTGGTTATGACTTCTTCATCTAATTTTTTTATTTTTTCTTTATTATCAATTAAATAATAGAAAAAATTTTTATCTGCTATAAAACCGTATTTGATTATTTCAGCAAGCCCTGCATTAAATTCCCTTGATGGTAATGTGTTAAGAAAATTTATATCAATAAATACTGCTTTTGGTTGATAAAATGAACCTACTAAATTTTTACCTTCATTAAAATTTACAGCAGTTTTTCCGCCCACACTACTATCAACCATTGCAAGAAGAGTTGTTGGCATTTGAATATAATCAATTCCCCGCATAAAAGTTGATGCTGCAAAACCGGTTATATCACCAATTACACCGCCTCCAAATGCAATAAGTAAACTATCTCTTCCAAAATTATAGTTTATAAGATGGTTAAATATTTCATTTACAGAGGTGATATCTTTATATTTTTCCCCATCGGGTAATTGAATAATATATTCTGTATTAAAATTTTTCAAATGCTCTTTATATATATTGTAAATTGTTGTATTAGTAATTATAGAAAATTTGGGATAAAATTTGGTATATTTCAATATAGACTCATTGAGGTTTTTACCAATATAGATATTATAGCTTTTTTCTTTTAGATCTAAATTTAAAATTTCAAAAATTTGTTCCACTTTTTATCACCTTGCTAAAGCTAATTTAATTAATTCTTCTACATTTTTAACTTGATTTTGAGTTTTTAGAACTTGTTCTATCTTTTTTTGAGCTTTTTTCTTTTCGATTCCGAGACTTTCCAATGCAAGGATAGCTTCATTAATAATATTTGATGCTTCTGTGGTTTTGGAAGTTCCATCTATTTTAGTATTGTGTTCTTTGTGAAATATTTTATCTTTTAATTCAAAAATGATTTTTGCAGCAGTTTTTTTGCCTACTCCTGGTATCTGATAAATTCTTTTATCATTTTCTTCCACAATACTATCGGTAAGTTCGTTAGTTGATATTCCTGATAAAATTGTCTGGGCAAGTTTAGGACCTATTCCACTTATATTGATTAATTTCATAAATATTTCTTTTTCTTCTTGAGTTGCAAATCCAAAAATTGATATTTTTTCTGGTCTTACTATTAATAAAGTGTATATCTTTACATTTTCATTTATAGACGGTAATGCTTTAAATGTTTCTAATGAAATATTTATGTTATAAGCAATTCCGCCTACCTCGATAACTATTTCTGTTGGTTTTTTTATAATTAATTTACCTGAAATATATTCAATCATATATTTTCTAAAACAGTTTTAAGATCTTCTAAAGTATATGGCTTATTTAAGTAATTCTCTATTAAATTGTTAATATTGTCATCACTAAATGTAGGATTAATTAATCCGGATGATACTATTATTTTTGTTTCAGGGGAAAGTCCTTTTACCTGTTTGATTATATCTCCACTGTTTTCATTTTCTAAGTTGAAATCAATTATAAAGATATCTATACGATTGTTTTTTATAATTGAATATACTTCAGGAGAGTTTTTAGCAGTATAAGAGCTATAACCAATAGCTTTTAATAGTTGATCGGTAGTTTCCATAATTAAGATGTCATCATCAAAAATTAGAATATTTTTTTCCATGTTTATAATTAATATAAATATTTTATAAAAATCAATGATTTATTTTTATGTTTTTATATTTTTTTATAAAATTATTTAACATTGAATTATAAGTTATTGACTTTTAGAATCTATTTTAATAATATTATTGGTATGAAAAAAATTATAGTTCTCTTTTTTTTATTAATGTTGAAAATTTATTCTTTTAATATAAATTCATTAGAAGAGCCAGAATCTGATACATTATTTAAAATTTTAGATATAAAAGATGATAGTATTAGATTTCAAAAACTCAAAGATTTAACATCAACAAATAATGAGGCATATTATTATGTTATATATGAGCTTATTCAAAATCAAGATGATAAAAATATTATAAATGTATTTAAATTATGGCAAAATAAAAATGAAATTGATAATACAAAAGCTTTTATTATTGGTAGTTATTATTTAATTCAAAAGAATAAATTTATAAATCAAATATATAGATTGTTGAGAATAGCTAATAAAAATAATGAATTAAAAGAATATATTAGTTTTCTTAGAGGGCTGGTGCTATACAAAAAGAAAATGAAGATAGCAGGATATAATATTATAAAGCAGCAAAGGCAGTATTTTGAGACCAATCAAGATTTTTTTTATTTTAAAGATGCAGGGGAGATAGCTTATGAATTAAATTATCTTAAGGATGCTATTGATTTTTTAAGTTTAGCCTATAGCATAAAAAATGATTATGGAATAAAAACACTCTTAGATATGGCAATATCAAAAAAGGGACTTACCAAGAATGAGGAAGAAAAATTATTTAACAGAGTATTTAAGAAGAATTTAGAAGATGCTATTGATTTTTCTCTTGTGGATTTGGATGGTAATATATGGCATCTTAAGGAATTATCTGGCAAATTTGTTTTATTATCTTTTTGGGCGTCGTGGTGCGGTCCTTGTAGAGTCGAGTTGCCATTAATTGAAAAATTATATAGAGAAAAAATAGAGGATTTGCAAATTCTTGCTATTAATATTGAGGGAAGTAAAGAGAAAGCTTTGAAAATAAAAAAAATGTTGAATCTTTCAATGCCAATTTTATTGGATAGTGGAAAAGTTGTTCAACGTTTTTATAATGTCTCTTCTATTCCACGAACATTTCTTATTACACCAGATCAAAAGATTATTTTAAAGGTGATTGGAAGTTATAAAGATATTATCGGGGCAGTTAAAGATAGAATGAATTTATACAAAAAATGAAGTATATCAAAGTAGGAGTACCAATTTCTAATATAGATTTATTAACATATAAATCTGATTTTGATGATATAAAAATAGGCCAGAGAGTCTCTGTTTATGTTAGAAATAGGCTTTATCAGGGAATCATTTTTGAATTACTTGAAAATAAACCCAATTTTGAATGTAGGGAAGTTGTAGGAATCATTGATAAAGAGCCTATTTTTGATTTAAACTATCTTAAAATGATAAAGTGGATGTCTTTATACTATAATAATTCTGTTGGAACGACTATAAAAGCCTTATTCCCGTCGGAATTTTTTTTTATTACGGATTTTAAAATAACTTTAAATAATGGAAAATCTTTTAATACTAAATCTAAAAAGATAAAAAAATTAATTAATGAATTAAGTTATAATGAATTATTTTTTTCTGATATAAAAAAAAAATTTAATATTTCGTTTAATTATTTAAAGGAATTGGAAAAGGAAGGGGTTATAAATTTACATCCCTTTAATAAAAATAAAATGAAATTCAAGACTAAAACAGTTTATAAGTTGAATTTACAGAATAGAGATATTTTTAATGATAAAGAATTTGCAAGAAGGTATCCAGGGCAATATAAGGTATTATTATATTTGAAAGATAAAGAATATGCTTTTTTTGATGAGTTAAATGCTTCTTATCATACAATTAAAAAGCTAATAGAAAACGGATTGATTATAAAAGATGAGATAAAAATTGAAAGAAGGTTTTCAGATAGTATAAAATATGATTTTGAGGTAGAAGAGCCGGAATTAACAGAATATCAAAAAAAAGCTATAGAGCAAATAGAACCTTTTATAGAAAATAGTAAATTTTCTACTTTTTTATTATATGGTGTTACAGGAAGTGGTAAGACTGAGGTGTATCTTAGATTAGCTAAAAAAGTATTGGAAAAAGGAAAGAGTATTTTAGTTTTAGTACCTGAGATTTCGTTAACTCCAAAATTGACATATTTGTTTAAACAGAGATTAGGAGAGAATATAGAAGTTTTGCATAGTAAAATTTCATCAGGAGAAAAATATGATACATGGAATAGGATATTTTCTAAAAATAAAGTGGTAGTTATTGGGGCACGCTCTGCTATATTTGCGCCTATAAAAAATCCGGGACTTATTATTATTGATGAGGAGCACGAACAAACATATAAGCAGAGTTCTGGGGCACCTTTTTATAATGCACGTGATATTGCTATTGTAAAAGCAAAAATAGAGAATATCCCAATAGTTTTAGGTAGTGCCACTCCTTCTTTAGAATCATATTATAATGCAATAAGAGAAAAATATTTTTATCTTAAATTACCTGAGCGAGTTAATAAAAAAGAATTGCCAGAGGTGATTTTATATGATTTAAAGGAAAAAAATAATAGCTTGATTGGTGGTTTTTTATCAACAGAATTATATTTTATGATAAAAGCGAGGCTGGAAAGGAATGAACAGGTTATTTTGTTTTTGAATAGGAGAGGATATTCGCCTTTTTTTATTTGTAAAGATTGCGGCGAAATTATAAAATGTCCAAATTGTGATATTTCTTTAACTTATCATAAAACCACTAATAAATTAGTTTGTCATTATTGTGATTATCAACTTGATATACCTGATAAATGCCCATCATGTAATAGTCAAAATATTAGTTATAAAGGGTTTGGTTCACAGAGGATCGAAGAGAAATTGCAGAAGATATTTCCTCAGGCGAAAATTAAAAGAATGGATTCCGATACCACTCAAAATAAAAATTCTCACTATAAGATTTTAAAAGATTTCGAGGAAAAGAAATACGATATTTTAATAGGCACTCAGATGATTACTAAAGGATTGGATTTTCCAGATGTTACATTAGTGGGGATATTATTTGCTGATATTGGATTAAATATGCCAGATTTTCGTGCAATTGAGAAAACATTTTCTCAATTGACACAGGTTATTGGTAGGGCAGGTAGAAGTAATAAAAAGGGAATTGCCTTAATTCAAACATATCAACCAGAAAATTATGGTTTAAGATTTGCGAAATCTCAATTTTTTGAAGAATTTGCAAAATTTGAACTTAAAATTAGAAAAGAGTTTGAATATCCTCCGTTTATAAGATTGATACTTATAAAAATTTTTGGTGAAGATTTAAAATATGTTACAGATATATCAAATATGATTGCTGATATATTAAAAAAAGAATCTAATGGATTATATAAAATTTTAGGGCCGGTAGAAGCTCCTCTTGCAAAAATAAATAAAAATTATTATTTTCATATAATATTAAAAACACATGATGTTTTTAAAACGAATAATATTTTTAATAATTCTTTGAAGAGAGTCAAAAATTTGAATTTGGATAAAGTTAGAATACATTATGTTGTAGATCCGATATCTATGTTATAGCTTTTTCAATTTTTAGTAAAAATTCCTTGACTATAAGTCCGCCTCCGGAATATCCGCCTAATGTTCTGTCAGATTTTATTACTCTATGGCATGGAATAATTATTGGAATTGGATTCTTTGCCATAGCATTGCCAATGGCTCTGGCAGCTTTTTCATTACCTGATAATTTTGCTAATTCTTTATATGTTATTGTTTGTCCATAAGGAACATTTTTATATAAGGTTAATAATATATTTTTTGTAAATTTGGGCAATCCTTCTAAAGAAAATGGTATATTGAAATTAATTGGCTTACCTTTGAAATAGTTATCAAATAAGAAGAATAATTTTGATATTAATACATTTTTATTTGGGCTAAAAGAATCAATAGGTGATAGCTTAATATCTATTTTTTTTATATAATTTTGTGAAGCATAAACATATATATATCCATGTGAGAAAATGTAAATATCTTGGTATTGTTCCATTATGTTAACTCTATTAAATCATAATCTGTAGAACCAAATTTTAGTTCTTTGGCATGTTCAAGCTGTACAGTATATGGAATGTTATACGATAATTCGTTTAATTTTTTCCCATTGATTGTTTCAATAAGATATAAACTTGCAGAGTCTAAGGCAACCGGATCTTCAGAGAGGAGTATTCCAATATCAGGAACAATAGGTTGAAATCTGCTCATACAATCACAATCTTTAGTTATTCTTGTGAGAAAAGTTATATAAAATACTTTTGCTTTAAATAGTAAATGAACTCCCATAGCATGCTCAACAATTTTTCTTTGAAGATTTTCATATGTTTCTGCCCAGTTATATCCAATTGCATCGAATCTACATATAGCAAGGCATTCACCACAGCCGATACATTTTTCACTATTGATAGAAGCTTTTTGGTTTTCTTTCATTGTTATAGCAGATGAAGGGCAGAATTTAATACAGAGACCACAGCCTACACATTTTTTTTCTTTTACATTTGGTTTTGCTGTAGAATGCTGAGTTAATTTTCCTTTTCTACTGGAAAGCCCCATTCCTAAATTTTTTAAAGTAGCTCCAAAACCTGCAGCAATATGACCAGTGAAATGGCTTACAACTACTAACGATTGGATTTTTTCAAGAAGTCCAGCAATATTTACCTGTTTATATATTTTACCGGGAATTTCGACACTTATTTCTTCATCTCCTAATAATCCATCAGCCATTATTATTGGCATTCCAGTTTGTTCATATGTAAATCCGTGCGATATAGCAAGTTCTATATGCGTGACAGCATTATTTCTTAAACCAGTATATAATGTTTGAGTTTCTGTTAAAAATGGTTTAGCCTTTTTTTCTTTTATTAATTTAGAAATTTTTTTAAAATATAGCGGCCTTACATATCCATTTGAACCTTTTTCTCCGAAATGAGTTTTAACTGCTACAAAATCTTTTGGTTTAATGAATTTAAAAAAATCATTAATTTTCAAATGGTAATGTAATCTTTTTGCCAGACTTTCGTCAGTTTCATTTTCTTTTTTTTTTATTAAATAAACTTTTGATTTCATTTCTATCTCTCCTGTTATATCATTTAATGAATAAAATTGAGGTGAATAATATTTTTGGTTTGATTTCATATATTTTCTCCAATTTATATTTAAATTTAATATAAATACTTAAAAAATCAATAAAAAAAATCGGTAAAAAGTATTAAGTTTTTTTTATTCATACCGATATTAAAAAAAACAAGGGAAGATTATGCGTGTTAATGAAAAAAGTTATATGAATTTTTATTCTAATTATTTTAAGAGATTAAATAGTAAAGATAGATTTAGTGTGCAAAATATTAATAAAAAGATAGAGAATTTTAATAGTCAAAATCCAATTTCTTCTGCTTTTACAACAAATAATGATATTTTTTCAGGGATGTTTGATAATTTATTGAATTCTTTTAATGAGTTGTTATCAAATTTGCTGAATATAAATACTGAAAAAAGTACTTTAAATTTTCAAAATAAAGTTTCTCAACCTATAAAAAGCAATAGTTATCCATCACATGACACAGTTCTTGAGCTTCAGTATGGTAAGGTAGTTTTTAAAGATTATGATAGGGATTATGATATTAATGAATCAGGTGAGATTGGTAATAAAGATAATTTTGGAGACGATATTGATATAAGCAGAACTCAGCATGATTATGATTTTAATAATGATGGGGTTGTGGATGGGAATTCAACAACTATAAAGAAGATTAAAGATGAGATTATTAATAATCATTATTTTGAAAAGGGAGAAAATAACATTTATGGTAAATTAGGGATTATACCGGATAGAAATTTTAAGGTAAATGTATATTTTTCAGATAAATTATTTAGTAATGAGAAGTATTTAGATGGGGTAAGAGCATTAACAGTTTCTTCAGATGATCCTAAAATTTTATTGGATTTAGATGAAATAGTTACTAAAGGTAATGGAGTAAATCCACAGGTCATTACCCATGAGCTTACACATGCTATAATGTATAGTAAGCTTAAAAATGATAATCAGGCTGCATGGTTTATGGAAGGAGCTGCTGTATATGCTGCTGGACAAGGCAATGAAAAAATATATTATGCTCTTAAATCTGGCGGTCCTGTATTAAGAGGTTTGCAAAATTTAGAAGGTGACATAAAAGATATTAAAGGATATGCAGAAGCTTATCTTGCTTTTGATTATATAGAGAAATTTTATGGTAAAGATGCAGTAAAAGCATTTGTTAAAAATACATTAAAATATGAAAGTGTTACTATGGGGATTAAAAAGACTTTTAATATTAATCCTTCAGTATTTTATAGTCGTGCAAAAGATTATTCACGACAAGTTTTAAATAGCTATAATATTAATTGTTATGCCTGAACTATAAAATATTTTTGATATTTTTTAATTTTATAGTTAAATCAGAATTATTTTTTTTAATCTCTATAAGCTCTTTTTTTAATTGAGCAAATTCTGTCTGTAATGTTGATAGAGTAATTCTATTATTGGATATTTCATTGGCTATTTTGTTTAATTGGTTGTTTATTTGTTTTAGTATGTCTGCTTTATATGTATCAAGTTTATTTTCTAAAATATCTCTAAAATTGTTTTCATTTATTTTTATTCTATCTTCTGTAAAATTTTTCATATCTTGATTTCTTTGATTTATATAATCAATTATTTCTTTTTTTAGGTTAGCATTACTTGAATCAATATAACCTTTTATTTGTGTTAAGAAATTGTTTATATCATCTCTTGTAATCATTTTTATCCCTCCATTATTCTAAAATTTTGTCAATTTTTTCTTTTACTTTTTCCCACTTCTCTTCTGGAATTTTAGCACCATAATATTCTACAGCAGTAGAACCTAATAGATTTCCTAATTTTGCACAATTGGTAAGATTTTGATCTTTGATCAATCCATATAAAAAACCGGCGGCAAAGGCATCACCTGCACCCGTTGTATCTATGACATTTGCAGGATATGTTTCAACTGTTTCATCGAAATTAGTTGAGATAACCTTAACCCCATTTTTGCCTTTTTTTTCGATAATAATGTTTAATTTATTTTTTAGGTATTCAATATTATATTTGCTTTTAGATAAGAACATTTTCATTTCATCTTCATTTGCAAATAAAATATCAATATAACTATCTATTAATTCTTCAAGAAAATTAATATTTTCTTCTACTATATTATAGCTTGCAAAATCAAGGCATACTGTTAAATTATTATTTTTGGCAATAGAAACAGCAGTTTTTATTAATTCCCAGTCTTGCAATAGGTATCCCTCGATGTAAAAATAATCATTATTTTTAAAAAATTCTTTTTTTAATTCATGACTTTTAAGATTTGAAGCAGCACCTAAATAGGTAAACATTGTTCTTTCTTTGTCAGGAGTAATAAGTGAACAGCATATACCAGTTCCCAATTCTATATCTGTAATTAATTTTATATCTATATTTCGTTTTTTCATATCTTTTTGAAAAAATTTACCCATTTCATCATTTCCAATTTTTCCTATAAAAGATGTAGGTATTGATAGTTCACTTAAGGCGCAAATAGTATTTCCAGCACTTCCTCCGGATACCATTTTTTTATTTTGTAATTTATTTCTTAATTCTTCACTAAATTTTTGATCCACAAGATTCATGCTTCCTTTGGGATACTTTTTATAATCCCAGAAATTTTCATTTACATCAGCTATTATATCAACTAAAGCATTGCCAATACCTAATACTTTTTTCATATTACTTCCTTTTTTTACCTTCTGTATTTTCTACTATTCCTTAAAAAAACGAATATTATTAGCCCGCTTAATAATATAAAAAGAAAAATTCTAAATAAGGAAAAATTCCATTGATTAGATCTAAACGTTTTTAATTTAAATTTATATTGTTCTTTTATTCGATTGATTTGTTCTTTTGATAAATATCCAGATAAATATATTCCGAAACCGTTTATTTTTAGGTTAATTAATTTAAGAATTGGAGAAAGGTTGTAAACCTTTAAATTTTTTATTTCTGTCATCTCTTCATTTAGTGGAGTAGATACCATACTTATTATATAATCCGTTCCTGAAAAATATTCGCTTACAAAAAGCAACCCCTTATCTTTATCATTATGTAAATAATTTTTTTCTAATATAAAGCCCCCTTTTAGCATAAGAAGAGGAGAAAAATTTAATCTAAAATCTTTAAAAAAGTTTTTTGTCAACTTGTAATAATAAGTTGTGTATTTAAAATTGTTGTTTATTATGTAGGCTGTGTCTAATTTCTGTATATGATATAATTCAATTGTTTTATTATTTTTTATAAAACTTATATTTTTAATAATTCTTTCAGATTCTTTAAATTGCAATAAGATTTTATTGGTAGAATCTATATTGTTTATTAAATAGAAATTTACAGTGCTATCATCTTCAACTTCATAGCTAAAAAAATTTGAGTTTAATATTGTTTCAATGTTTTGTGAAAAAAAAAAGGTAGAAATTCTTTTGAAGATATTAAGGAACAGTAATTGGTTATATAAACTTAAATTTTTAGTAGATGAGATTGCAATAAGTTCATTATTTTCAGAAAAGTTAATAGAAAAATCATCTTTATAGTTAAAATAGATATCTATTTTACTATCATTTTTATTTATAAATAGTTTTTTATTGAGAAAAACATTATTGGAATCTAAATAGGAATAAGTAATATTAAGAAAAATTTTTTTATCAAAATTTTTTAAATATAAATTATTTATTAAATCTCTATAGGTTTCTTGGGGAAAAGTAGTTGACATTAGAAAAAGTATATTAACTAAAATGAATTTTACGTTCATTTTCATCGGGATTTTGTTTATAAATTAATATGGTATTTCCTATAACTCTTATTATATTTGCTCCAATTTTATCAGCAATTATATTTGCTATATTTTTAGGATTTTCAGATGAATTATTTAATATTCTTATTTTTATTAGCTCATGATTTTTGAGCTCTCTTTCTATTGAATTTATAACATTATGTGATAAATCAAATTTTCCAATAGTTATATATGGTTTTAAATTATGTCCTAATTTTTTTAGTTGTTTTTTGTGAGTTGCCCTAAGCTCCATTTTAGCTCCTTGAGGTTATATAATGTTAATCAAAAATAAATTTAAGAGGATTGATTGGAATATATTTATTATTCTTTTTTATTCTAATTTCATAGTGAAGATGAGGTGCTGTAGATCTACCAGTATTGCCAACAAATCCTATTATATCATAACGTTTAACTTTTTGTCCTTTTTTTACGTTAAATCTACTTAAATGACCGTATATAGTTTTATAAAAATTTTTATGCATAATTACAATTTCATTGCCATAAGAACCATTTTTACCTACAAAAATAACTCTACCATCAGCAGGTGCAATTATAGGTGTACCCTCAGGAGCCGCAATATCTAATCCTTTATGGAATTCTATTTTTCCTGTAAATGGATGTATTCTTTTACCAAATAATGACGAGTACCATCCTTTTGTTGGTTTAATTGAAGGAGTATAATTAATTTTATCTTTTATATCATCTAATTTATTTGTTATTTCTTCATAGCTAATTTTTTCTAATTTGCTTACCCTTAATAATAGATTTACTTTTTCTGATGCATTAATTATTTCATCTTTAATGTTATTATTAAAAATACTCAAATAATTATATTCTTTTATTGAAGTTCCTCCGTGTCCCAATTCTCTAACTTCCTGGGGAATATCATATAATCCAGCCATAAGTCTTAATTTTTTTTCTGTTTCTATGATATGATTATAATTTTGTTCAACTACATTTAATTTGTCATTTAAAGTTAAAATTTGATTTTGTAATAATAAATTTTGTTTTTTTAATGTTTGATAATCATTGTATAAAAATAATTGATATATGCTAAATATGAACAAACTTATAAAAATGATAATAAATGTAATACTGTATATTTTTAATTTTTTTTTATTTAAATGAAATTCTATAGGAGATTTATTTTCATCTGTAATTACAATTAATGATAAATTTTCTTTCATAATTTAATCCTAAAATAATATATAAAATAAATGAAAAAAAAGTCAAGTTTTTTTGTTTAATTTTTTTTCCAAATTATAAAATACAATGTTTTTTACGCAAGGGTGACCATGTCTCATTTTTTCTATAAATTTGCGGGAATAATCGGGAAAAGGCAGAAACGTAATTTGTTGAATGATAATGCGATATATAAAAAGATTATGTGGACATAAGTTCCGTAACTGGTATTAAAAAGGCAAGAATTAACTATTTATGTAGAGGAGGTGAGGGGAAGTTCCTTTTATATTATATTGCTGAAAATTCGAGTGTTGATGTGAATTCTGTTTGTGATAGTCTGTGTTTTATAGATTTTACAAAATATTTATGGGGAGTTACAGGGGAGGCTATAGTTATCTTTACTCCGGAAAAGATAATTGGATTCCCGATTGTTTTAAGAGAGCCATTTAATACATTGCGGTTTAGGAGAGATAATTTATTTTTAGCGGCGGTTAAAGCAAGTTCTTTTGTAGGATAATTATTGTTTATGATAAAAAATGGGGATGTTCCGACCTCAACTTCTTTGTATTTTGCCAATTTCATAGAATAATATTTGGTTTTTACTCCCTTATATTGGTTTTTTAATGAAATAGAAGCGTTCATTGATATTATTTGTTTTTCTGTTATATTGAATGTTATATCGATAGGTTTTGAAGATACAATAATAGTATTATTTTTAATAAAGCAATAAAGAGATTGTTCTTTGCAAAGTCTTGCCAGAAAAGACAAATCTGATTCATTTGTTTGTTCCACATTTAGATATGAGTATTTTTCAGTTGTAATGAATTTATAATCACAATTCAATCTTTTTGCCACCATAGATGTTAAAGAAAGGTATTGGTAGGATAAAGTTCTTTTTTCTTTATTATTATTAACGTAATCAATTGGTTTGGCATTAATAATATACTTTTGCGGAGGGTATTGAAAAGAGATTTTATCAACGACAAAAGTTCCGGCGTTCGTTAATGATGCATTATAACCGAATTTGAAATTAAAAGTGAATTTGGGAGGCGGGACGGAGTGTAGAGTTGATGTAGTAATTGAAAGAGAGTCGACGGAGGCGTTATCTGTATCTGCGTTGTCGGTATAGGTTATTGATGATATGGATGAGATAGGTAGATAATTAGACAAGCTACCTATATCGAATTTAGGTACTGAGTTCATATTAAACGTATAAACGATGGTTAAACGAAATTGACGTTAGGGTTATTAAGCATAGAATATTCGTCATCATTTTGGATATATTGTTGGATTAATTGTATAATAAAAGGTTCGATAGAAGTTTTGATATTTTCAATGATATCATCTTTAACTGGTGTGTTAGGAGATTGGAAATTAAAAGTGAAATTAAAGGAA
>Ga0164318_10003041_pt1 | contig 15793 bp, 15 predicted proteins | sample GuaBasSedimGuay9_FD_113734 | JGI IMG/M metagenome (GOLD analysis project Ga0164318, IMG submission 113734) | Subseafloor sediment microbial communities from Guaymas Basin, Gulf of California, Mexico - Guay9, Core 4571-4, 0-3 cm | ecosystem: Environmental > Aquatic > Marine > Hydrothermal vents...
AGTGAGGGAAAAATGAGGAGGAATAGGGGCAGAAGGGGTTGTTAAGCAGGAGTGTGGGATTTGAGGAGTTTGCAAAGAGAGTGGAAGAAATTTTGACATAGAATATCTAAAGTTTTATAAACAAAAACATCTTTCTTTATAGGCAAGGTGAGCTGATGGATAGAAAAGACAGAATTGTGGTTCTTGTTGGAGTTGCTATTCTTGTGATAGCCCTGATCGGAGTTATGTACCACGAAAAGGAGTATACTGGAGCCGAGCAAACTGTTGAGAAGTATGCATACAACGTTGATTGGGAAGAGAAAACCGTCACCCTGCGGGATGAAGGGCATGTGGCGAAGGGGGAAATCTCAAATTATACATATTCCATAGACCATGACGGGCTTACATATGTAAAGTTTGAGCTGGAATGGAATGATGATTTGGCACACGGATTCATATTGCCCTGGAACTGGTCGGATACTCTCGATATGAAAGTTTCGGCACCTGGCAATGTGAAATTCTCAGGCTCAAGTTCTGCAACCGGTTCAACCAGCCCTCTGGTTGTTGAGGCTACAATAGGAAGTGTTCCGAGTTCCATGCAGATAAATGCAAGCAACGAAACGGAGGTTCGCAAAATAATAGATTCTTACATAAGCAAGGACGGAAAGGGCTCCTGGGGCATTGACGTGGGCATACAGACAAAACCATTTTTCTTTGACAGGGGAAACGATTTCACAATATGTGTAAGTTATACTTATTACGAGCCGGTGATAACAAAGGTCAAGGTCAGTTAATTAACTTTTTCATATGCCATAATGGATGTTCCAAGGCAGAAGAAAGGTGCTGACATTTCCCTATCATTTTTTGGCAGCAAAAAGACATTCACAACTATGCCGGAAAAGCCGATTAACATTCCCGAAACAGATTCGTTCTCTCTCCCTTCAATTTTCCGAACGCCTTTCAGGCCCATCGTGGTGATTCCTCCTTTGTTGATTCCTATCAACGTTATCGGCAATATAAACCTGACAGGAATGAGATGAGAGAAATACATCCATAGAGCACTGTATGCAAGCACAAGGATAATGCCGAGGGGCATCCATCCCAGCAGCAGAACAATCAAAAAAATTGCAAGCAGATCCATTGGGTAAGCAAAGAGAGCATCCCCGTATCCCACAACAAAGCACATCGTATTTTTCAGCGTGAAATTTGCATCACTTAAACCGAGATTGCCGTAAGAGGACATATCTCGACTGCCATAATCCCTTATCAAATCAAATATAACGTTGCCCCTGAAAACACCCTCTTTTTTCAGCGTGGAAGCAATTTTTAAAGCACGGTATGTATCTCCATTTTTTATTGCACCCTCGAGATTTTTCAATTCATTCATAATATTAGCCGCTCTCTCCCTGCTAACATTGATGGCACACGACACATTTCCCCCCATCCCATAAATATGGGTAACAACCTGCGCCTTCTCCCCCTCCCCCTGTGACGGATGGTAGGATAGTGATAAAAGAAAAAATATAATGGCAAAGACGATGATTTTTTTCATGTTCGTCATTAAAATAATGCAACACCCTATATAAATTGCCCGAATCGGATGTATATTTCACTCAATTTTATATCTCAGAAATGCTGCAATTCCGCCAAGGGCAGACAGTTTTTCTCCGCCCTCGTGAATATCGCTTATTGTGTAAACCTTTGCTCCCATTTTCTCTGCCATTTCGAGCAGGGCTTCATTATCCCTGACCATTTTGGTAAGCACGATTACTCTCTCGGCAGCACCCATCTTTACTGCTTTACTCACCTCCTCCTTTCCGTATGTTACGGCGCCATTCTTTGCTATCCCTTCAAGCAATTCTTCTACAAGTTTTGATTCGACAGATAGCCTTGAATCTGCAGCAATTCTCTCGACAATGCCCCTGTTTATCGCCTCCTTTACCCCCGCCATCCCTGCGTGCCCCGTTCCCTCCACTAAGAAATTCAACTTTTCTTTTTCTCGGGCATATGAAGCAAAATTTTCCTTTGCAAAGCCAGGACCAACCACCACCACCGGAAGACTGAATTCTTTAATTTTTGAGAGTATCTCTCCATAATAATCTTTTTTGTCACTCCTATCTTCGTAAAATTTACCTGTGCGCCCCGAATATATGTCCGCTATTTTTTCCACACCGTACTGATGAAGTACGGCAATTGTTGCTATATCGTCGTCCATAGATAGAACAACGACTGATGGTTGCTTGCTTGCTTTCACTGCATCCTCTATCCTCTGGATATGATATTTTTTCCAGTCTTTCTTTATTTTTATCTCGTCTCCCACCTTGAGGTTGAATGTATGATGCTTCCCTATATCCTGCGGCCCCTCCTTTATTATGCCCTGGACTCTCAGGCGGTCAGAAAATTTCTGGAAAGAAACCTCTGTGACTCTTATCGTGAGATACATTCCCTCCTTTTCTCCCTTACCCTCTCTTTTCTTATCATCTGACTGTGCTCTGGTTCTGTAGGTAAACGCGGATGCCAGGTCGCCTTTCTCAATTATGTTATAAAGATGCCAGCAGTCATCTGTGCTCTGTATCAGAAATTTTATCTCTCCATCTTTGAGATTTTTGTAAAGTACTTTCATAAATTTTCCTCCTCTATCTCTATGTTACCGGGCGGCAAAACCCGCTGTATTTCATTTATCTCCATGCCGAATTTTTTTGCCATTTCTTTAGCAATTTTATTTTTATCTTTTTCCCCATGGCGAATCACCGCCCAATTCTCAGCCCACTTTTTGACAGCAGAAGGCGCCCCTCCCATTATCTTCTTATATCCCTGTATGTTCACTTTTCCTATCGCAAGTTTAACCTCGCATTTTACATAATTCCTCTTTCCCCTTATCACAAATGCCCCTTTCGGAATATATTCCCCTGATTCCGGAGTTTTCGATACCTGCTCTGGCTTGACCCAGAAAGCACTTCCACTTCCAAAAAGATTCCATGCTTCAGAATATGAGAGAGCAAACTGGCATGCCTCTTCGAGAGTTCTTTCAGATATTTCCATTCCCTTCCCCTCAATATCAGATGCCTTAACAATGCACGAAGGAGCACCATGTATGTCTGCATGTACATATCTGTCGCCAGGCTTAAGATACTTCTTGACTATCTTTTCGTTTGAGGATGCATCTTTTCCACCCAGGATAAGATTCCCATCAGATGATATAAACCACCTGTAATCTTCAAACCAGAATTTCTTGGCAGATTTTTTCGTCTTTCTCTCCACTGTTTTTTCCTTACATCTGTCGAGTTTGTTTAATGTTGTTTCTATTGCTTTTTTTGCACCCTCTATTTTTTCCCTTGCCTTTTTGTTTTCGTTGTATTTGTCGCCTGCATTCTGGGCAGCATTTTTCCTGATGTCCATTTTCAACTCCATGTTTCTCCCGTTGTAGGGTATTTCAACAATAAGTTCGGGATAGGAATATCTTTTAACATACTTTTTTTCTTCTTCATAATTTCCTTCTGCCACGTTTCTGAGTATTCTCTCGCACAGAGAATAGTTTGCATATATTGCATCTCCCTCCTCCTTCTTTCTTTCCGCCTCCTCCTCAAATTTTTTTATGGCTTCCTGCTGCTGCTTTAACTGACGGAGTAATCTCTCTTTTTCACTGTTTGAACGGCCCTCCTCCCTGCGAAAATTTTTTAGGAAAAAGTCATCAACTGCTTTGTTGAATGTGTCATATTTTATAATTTTGCAGCCATTTAATCTGGCAGGAGGAAAAGGGAGGACATCCTCATAACCGCTATTGCTCTCCAGAATTACCGGCTCCAGGGGGCGCATGGAAAGGCGGAGGAGTATTTCCTTCATGGAATTGTATATCTTTTCACCGTTTTCCCCGATTTCTTTTGATGGTGTATTTTTGTCTATTCCTGCCATACTGCATATCTCCTCGCCCCATATGCCAGGTATGTTAACGTCCATGACCATCGTTCTTATCAAGTCCTTATCACTCTGTTTGAGTATATCCTGGAATTCGCCATAAGATATATCCATGGGATTTGTGCGCTTTGGCGGGGATACATAATCCTCCCCCGGCCTTATCTCCCTGTGAGACCATGACTGAAATTTCATGGGGATAACAATTTTTCCTTTTTCATCAACAAGAATAATGTTTCCATCCGAAAAAAGTTCGATTATAAGTTTGAATGAATTGCTGAATTCAATTTCTACAACCCTGTCAAAGCCCATCTGCCTTATTGACCTTATTTTTTTGTTGTTCAGATGTTTTCTTAGTGTCATTGCAAATGTTGGAGGATGGGCACTGCTATCCTCTCTGGAGCCTGTTAAAAAAAGCCATCTTCCATTTTTTATGAAAATTATTCTATTTTCTCCTTTCTTAACTTTTATTGAGATTTCATCGCCATTTTGATATATCTTTCCTACCCATCCTTCTACAATCTCCTGCATCTCCCTAACGACCGCATATATATCAAAACTGTCCATTCGTTCTTTCACACAGACAAATATGCTCATCCCTTAAATTTTTTTACTAAAAATCGATACATTTCCATGGATAAATTTCTTGAATTGAGGGAAGCAGTGTCAGATTTCATCAGGGAACGGGAATGGGAAAAGTTCCATAACCCGAAGGATATAGCCATATCCATCTCAATAGAGGCAGCAGAACTCCTGGAAAATTTTCAGTGGAGGGATAAAAAAGAAGTGGAGAATATGCTTGACGACGAGGAATATGTCAACAGCATAATCGAAGAAATGGCAGACGTTATGATATATCTCATAGCACTTTCAAACAAACTGAATGTTGATTTGATCGATGCTTCATTCAAAAAAATAAAAAAGAATGAAAAAAAATATCCCAAAGAAAAGTTTAAAGGGAATGCATTCCTTTGAGCCATTCATTGAAATCGGGAAATATGCCTAGATTTGTTGCAAAAGTATATATATAATACGCTCATTAGGGGTAAAGTCATGGGGTGTATAGATAGGGGCCTGTAGCTCAGCTAGGTAGAGCATCTGGCTTTTAACCAGGTGGCCAGGGGTTCGAAATTTGGCTGGCGAAGGGCCGCCAATAGAAAATCCCCTCAGGCCCGTATCTACCGAAAGATTAAAATAGGGAAATATATAATGGAGGATAAGAAATGAATTTCAACATATTGAAGCACGAGCTTGTTCCATACTATAGAATACTTTCTAGAAGTGAGGTAAAAAAACTCCTTTCGGCATACAATATAAAGAAAGGAGATTTGCCAAAAATGCTTGTCACAGACCCGGTATCGAGGGCTATAGGTGCTCGTGAAGGAGACATTGTAAAAATAATAAGAAAAAGCCCCACTGCGGGAGAGAGTGTTGCCTACCGCCTTGTGGTCGGGTCAGATATGGGGAGTATTGGAGATTTGAGTTCAGAGGAGAGATAAAAATGAGGGAGGTATTAGACGCCTTTTATAGAGAGCGCACAATAGCAAATCATCATATTGCGTCATACAACGATTTTCTTGACAGGAGACTGCAGGAAATCATGGACAGCACACGCATTGGTGAGGGAGAAAACCTTGAGAGAGGATATATCCATACGGAAATAGAGGGATACAGGATAAAAGTCGGTAAGATAAGGGTCGGGAGACCCATTGTCAGAGAAGCAACAGGAGATGAGCACTTTCTAACGCCGATGGAGGCACGTCTGAGAGATTTGACTTACGAAGCACCTGTTTATGTGGAGTTCATTCCGGAGATAGACGGTATACCGTATGAGCCCGAAGAGGTTAGAATCGGCTATCTTCCGATAATGGTAAAGTCAAAGAAATGCAATATCTCAAGAGAGGTTCTTGAGGAGGAGGCTGGAAGGCCCCTCACCGACGAGGAATACTACAACAAATTAATAGAGATGCAGGAAGACCCTCTCGATCCCGGGGCGCATTTCATAAGTAACGGTACAGAAAGAGTTCTCATAACGCTTGAAGACCTTGCCCCGAACAGAGTTTTGATAGAGAAAAACTCAAGGTACGGATATGATATAGAAACCGCAAAGGTATTTTCCCAGAAGGAAGGATATCGTTCAATAATAGTGGTAGAGAAGAAGAAAGACGGAATGCTCATGACAACCATACCCACTGTCGCGGGACAGGTTCCGCTGATAATACTCCTGCGTGCACTCGGTATGGAATCACAGGAAATTCTCGACAACATAGTTTCTTACCCGGAAACAGAAGTTTTTGTTCTCGCCAACATAGAGGCATGCCAGGAAGAATATGGTGTCACAAACGAGGAAGAGGCACTTGAATATTTCGGCAAAAAGGTGGCAGGAGGACAGGCAAAGGAATACCGACGCGAGAGGGCAATGGCTCTCATTGACAGGAATATCCTGCCACATCTGGGCGGCGAGCCAAGCGACAGGATAAAGAAAGCCGTATTCCTTGCAAGAATGGGTCAGGCAGTTCTTGAACTGGCACTCGGGTACAGAGAAGAGGACGACAAAGACCATTATGCAAACAAGCGTCTTAAACTGGCTGGCGATTTGATGGAAGACCTTTTCAGAGTTGCATTCATTGCGCTCTGCAAAGACCTGAAATACCAACTTGAGCGGCTTCATGCAAGGGGCAAAAAACTTGAAAATTTGAAAATAAAACCCTGCATAAGGACAGATGTATTCACCCAGCGCATTCACCATGCTCTTGCCACAGGAAACTGGGTCGGCGGCAGGACAGGAGTTTCGCAACTTCTTGACAGAACGTCAAATCTTGCGACAATCAGCCATCTGCGCCGCATTACTTCACCCCTCACACGCTCTCAGCCCCACTTCGAGGCAAGAGACCTGCACTCTACCCACTGGGGGCGGCTTTGCCCCAACGAAACGCCTGAAGGACCGAACTGTGGGCTGGTGAAGAATCTTGCGCTTGCAGTTGAAATATCTGAGGGTTATCCCGAGGAAAAGGTGAAGGAAGAACTATACAAGATGGGGTTGATGGAAGTAAAGAAGGAGTTTAAAGGCGCAAGGGTTTATCTGAACGGAGAACTGGTGGGAGTTCATCCAGACGGGGGAGAACTTGCGGAAACAATAAGAAAGAGGAGAAGGAATGGTGAACTTGACATAGAAATAAATGTCTGTTATTATGACGACAGCAGAGATGTTTTCATAAACTGCGACCCTGGAAGAGTGAGAAGGCCATTGTTTGTTGTGGAAAACGGAAAACTTCTTTTCACAGATGAGCATAAGGAGAAACTGGAGAAAGGAGAACTGGCATGGCATGACCTGATAGAGATGGGAATTGTGGAGTACATAGATACGGAAGAAGAGGAGAATGCATATATAGCACTCACCCCGGAAGACCTGACAAAAGAGCATACCCACATGGAACTGGATATTCTATGCATTCTGGGCGTGGGGGCATCTCTCGTTCCGTATGCAGAGCATAATGCTTCACCCCGTATCACAATGGGAGCAGGCATGGGAAAGCAGTCGCTCGGTTTCGGTACTGCAAATTATAGAAAAAGACCTGATACAAGAGGTCATTTAATGCACTATCCCCAGATGCCAATTGTTCAGACCCATTCCTCGAAGTATATAAATTTCTCAAGAAGGCCTGCAGGGCAGAATTTCATAGTTGCAGTGATATCGTACGAAGGGTACAACATGGAAGACGCCCTCATAATGAACAAGGCATCGATAGACAGAGGGCTTGCAAGAAGCACATTCTTCAGAGCATATTCGGCAGAGGAGCAGCGCTATCCCGGAGGGCAGGAAGACCATTTCGAGATACCTGACCCCGAATGCAGGGGCGTGAGGAGCGAAGAAGCATACGCCAATCTATCAGAGGATGGTATCATATCGCCCGAGAGTCGCGTAAAAAGTGATGATGTTCTTGTGGGAAAAACCTCGCCACCAAGATTTCTGGAAGAGCCCACAGACATATTAATCCCTCAGAAAAGGAGAGAGACCTCCATCACGGTAAGGCACGGAGAATCAGGAGTTGTTGATACAGTCGTGCTTTCAGAATCTGTGAACGGCTCCCGCCTTGTAAAAATAAAGGTGAGGGACGAGCGCATTCCTGAACTCGGAGACAAATTTGCATCAAAACACGGACAGAAAGGGGTACTTGGATTGATTCTGCCCCAGGAAGACATGCCGTTCACAGCAGACGGGATAACGCCTGATCTGATAATAAACCCCCATGCAATCCCGAGCAGAATGACAGTGGGGCACGTCATAGAGATGATAGGCGGAAAGGTAGGAGCGCTCGAAGGGAGAATAGTTGACGGAACTCCATTCTCGGGAGAACCCGAACAGGTTCTGAGGGAGGCACTTGTCAAAAACGGCTTCAAACACAACAGCAGGGAAGTAATGTATGACGGCGAAACAGGGAAAATGATAAGCGCAGACATATTTGTGGGATGCATATACTACCAGAAGCTTCACCACATGGTTGCAGGGAAGATGCACGCTCGCTCACGCGGGCCTGTCCAGATACTGACCCGCCAGCCGACAGAGGGCAGAGCAAGAGATGGCGGGTTGAGATTCGGAGAGATGGAAAGGGATTGCCTTGTTGGACACGGCGCATCAATGACGATAAAGGACAGACTGCTTGAAGAATCTGACCTGACAGTGCAATATGTGTGCGAGAAATGCGGGCATATTGCAGTTAAGACGAGAAAGGGCTTCCTGCGGTGTCCTGTATGCGGCGATGATGCCTCAATACATCCTGTTGAAATGAGTTATGCCTTTAAACTGCTGCTTGAGGAACTTGAATCGCTGGTAATAGAGCCAAAGTTGAGGTTGAGTAAACTTGTGTGAGGTATAAAATGAGGACAAATACGCCCAAAAAAATAGATTCAATTCAATTTGGTTTGCTTTCCCCTGAAAGGATAAGGAAGATGTCAGCCACCCGCATCATCACGCCAGATACATATGATGAGGACGGCTTCCCTATAGAGATGGGGCTCATGGATCCTCGTCTTGGTGTAATCGAGCCAGGTTTGAGGTGCAAGACCTGCGGGCAGCGTGTGGGGAAGGATGGATGTCCTGGCCATTTCGGACATATAGAACTTGCCATGCCTGTCATACATGTCGGATATGTGAAAACAATTCTAGGCATACTTCGCTCCACATGCAGAGGATGCGGACATCTTTTGCTTGACGAGGAGCAGAAAAGAAAACTCGCAAAAAGATACAAGTCACTTCTGGCAAGCGGGCAGTCAACCATGAACTTTTCCAAAGAGGTGATTGCACTTGCGAGAAAGTCCAGCAAATGCCCGTACTGCGGAAGGCCCAATCATAACATAGAACTTGATAAGCCAACGACTTTCAGAGAGGAAGGCCATAAAATGACTCCTGCTGAAGTCAGAGAATGGCTGGAGAGGGTGAGCGAGGTCGAGGAAGAAAATCTTTACATGTTTGACATAAATCCCGAGGTCGCACGCCCGGAATGGATGGTTCTTACAGTGCTGCCTGTTCCCCCTGTTACAACGCGCCCCTCCATAACACTCCAGACAGGAGAGAGGAGCGAGGACGATTTGACCCACAAACTTGTTGATATTATAAGAATAAACCAGCGTTTGCAGGAAAACAGGGATGCAGGAGCACCCCAGCTCATAGTCGAAGACCTGTGGGAACTGATACAGTACCATATCACCACCTATTTCGACAACCAGACGGCAGGCATTCCGCCAGCACGCCACAGAAGCGGCAGGGCGCTGAAGACACTTGCCCAGCGACTCAAGGGCAAGGAAGGGCGTTTCCGCTCAAATCTGTCGGGCAAAAGGGTTAACTTCTCTGCGAGAACCGTCATTTCACCTGACCCCAATTTAAGCATAAATGAGGTTGGTGTGCCCATAAAAATGGCAAGAGAACTCACCGTAAAAGTAAGGGTAACACCTTACAACATTGAGGAGGTGAAAGAACTTGTCAGAAGAGGCCCATCTCCCGCCCCCCCAAAAGGCAAGATATACATTCCCGGAGTGAACTACATAACAAGGCCTGACGGAAGGAGAATCAAGGTTACAGTGGAAAATGCAGAAACAGTTGCAGAAAGGGTGGAGGTTGGAGCGATAGTGGAACGTCAACTTGATGATGGGGATATTGTTCTTTTCAACAGACAGCCGTCGCTCCACAGAATGTCGATGATGGCTCACAAAGTTCGTGTGCTTCCGTACAAGACATTCCGCATGAATCTTGCAGTATGTCCGCCCTACAATGCAGACTTTGACGGAGATGAGATGAATCTCCATGTCCTGCAGTCCGAAGAGGCAAGAGGGGAGGCAGAAGTGCTTATGAAGGTGCAGGAAAACATACTTTCTCCGAGATTCGGAGGAGCAATAATAGGGGCAATACATGACCATATCACGGGATGTTTCCTTCTCACTCATCAGGAAAAAGCATTTGACAAGGAGGATGCAATAAGAATCCTTTCTGCAATAGGTTACAAGGGCGATATAAAAGAAAGCATGAGCGGAAAGGAGATATTCAGCAAAATATTGCCCAAGGAAATAAATCTCGAATACAAGGCTCAATCGTGTATAAATTGTGACGAATGTTTGAAAGAGAACTGCCCTTATGACAGTTACGTTGTCATAAAAAATGGGATACTTGAAAAGGGAGTGATAGACGAAAAAAGCATAGGTGCATTCAAAGGCGTCATAGTCGAGCATATAGCAAGGAAATATGGAATGGACGCAGTGCGTGACTTTATAGATAGGGTTACAAAACTCGGCATCGCCGCCATAACAACAATAGGATTCACAACAGGCATAGACGACGAGGACATGCCGGAAGAAGCAAACATACAGAGGGAAGAGCAACTTGCAAAAGCAAGCGAAAAGATAGACCAGTTGATAAAGGCTTACAACAATGGAGAACTTGAGGAAATTCCGGGGAGAAGCATCGAAGAAACTCTTGAAATGGAAATAATGAGGGTTACGGGAAGAACAAGAGATCAGATGGGAGAAATTGCAGGACATTACCTCGGTATGGGCAATTCAGCGGTCATAATGGCACGCTCTGGTGCAAGAGGTTCAATGCTTAACCTTTCACAGATGGCAGGGTGTGTAGGACAACAGGCAGTGAGAGGCGAAAGAATTTCTCGTGGATACATAAACAGGACGCTGCCCCATTTCAAGAAAGGAGATTTAGGGGCGAAAGCAAAGGGTTTCGTGGCTAGCAATTACAAGAAGGGGCTCACGCCAACAGAGTATTTCTTCCACTCAATGGGCGGCAGAGAAGGTCTCGTGGATACTGCAGTGAGGACATCTCGCTCTGGATACATGCAGCGCCGCCTCATAAATGCGCTCGAGAACCTCAAAATGGAGGATGATGGAACTGTCAGAACAACATACGGAGACATAATCCAGTTCAATTACGGAGAGGATGGAGTTGACCCTGCAAAAAGCATACGCGGGGATGCAGTCGATATTGAAGACATCATAAGGGAGGTGCTCTGATGGCAAAAAAAGACACAATGAAAGCACTCATGAAAAGAGGGATAACGGAAGAGCAGGCAAAAAAACTTTCAGAGAAATTTACTGTCGCATCTTTAAAGAAAGCCAGTGTTGACGATATACGCAAACTGGGTTTTAAAAAGAAGGAGGCAGAGGAAATACTCGGTAAAGTCGGAGTTAAGGCACAGATAAAGAAAACCGGGGATGAAAGAGAGAAAATCATAAAGGAATTTTTAAAGATAAAAGGAATAGGGCCATCAAAGGCAGAGGCTCTTTATGACGCTGGCTTCAGGAGCATGCTTGAATTGAAGCTTCAGCCCATAGAAGCCATAGCAAACGTAAAAGGCATAGGAAAAAAGTACGCAATCATAATAAAAAATTATCTCACCCCTTCAAAAGATGAGGCAATAAAAGAACTTTCTGAAGTAGAGGGAATAGGGCCATCAAAGGCGGAAAAACTTATCGAGGCAGGATACAGAAGTAAACTGGACCTGAGAGTGGCATCTGAGAGGGAACTTAAAAAGGTCATTGGAAGCACCGCTTCAAAGGTAAAAGAGGAGGTGGGCTCACTTGATGCACGTGGAATACTTGCCAAGGCTGAGGAGGTTCCTCCGCCCACCATAGAGGAGCCCAAGAAAAATGCCGAATTGAGGAAAAAAATACAGAAAATACTCGATGATTCTGAAGAATTCCTTCCCCGCTCTGTGATTGATAACATAATAATCAAAATTGTGGATAAGGAACTGCCGCAGAAAAAACTGAAGGAATTGATAGACAAGGTTGTATACAACTACAACAGAGCGATGATGGATCCAATGGAGGCATGCGGGATAGTGGGGGCGCAGTCGATTGGGGAACCAGGAACTCAGATGACAATGCGTACATTCCACTATGCAGGAGTGGCAGAAATAAACGTTACCCTGGGGCTGCCCCGCCTTATTGAGATTGTTGATGCGAGGAAGTCACCATCCACGCCAATGATGACTGTCTATCTTGAGGGCGGATATAAAGTCAATAAGGATATGGCAAAGAAGATTGCAAACAAAATAGAGATTACCCGTCTGATCAACGTTGCAGAGGTCAATACAGATCTGGGGAATATGAAGGTAATTGTAAAGCCAAATAAAAAGGCGATAGAAAGGAAAGACATAACCATTGAGGATATTGAAAAGAGTTTCAAGCCGCTAAAGAGAACGAAAATAAATGTGGTGGGCGATAACATAGAGGTCATTCCCACACAGGAGACCTACAGGGAATTGCAGAGAATAAGCGAAGAAATCAAGAATGTCAAGATAAAGGGCATAGACGGGATAAAGAGAGCAATAATAAGAAAGGAGAAGGGGGAATATGTGATTTACACTGAGGGCAGCAATTTTGAAGAAATACTTGCAATGGAAGGAGTGGATAAGACAAGGACAACAACAAACGATATTTATGCAATATACAAGGTTCTCGGCGTGGAGGCGGCGAGAAATGCGATTATAAACGAAGCCCATAACACCCTCCAGGAGCAAGGTTTGAATGTTGACATACGCCACATAATGCTCGTCGCAGATACAATGACCGCAGACGGCACAGTCCGCCCCATAGGCAGGCAGGGCGTCAGCGGCGAGAAAAGTTCCGTTATAGCAAGGGCTGCCTTTGAGATAACAGTGAATCATCTTTTGAAAGCAGCCAAAAGAGGAGAGGTTGATGAACTGAAAGGAGTGGCGGAAAATATTATTGTGGGCCAGCCCATTAAACTTGGAACAGGCTCGGTAGAACTCTCTGTCGACGTAAGTAAAATGAAAAAAGGTGAATAAAATGGATATGGCAAAAGAGTTGGGAAGAGTGCTATCTACAGGAAAAGTGTATATTGGTTTCAAGGAGGCAATGAAAAGAGACGATGCGAAGATGTTCATTGTGTCCAGCGACTGTCCCAGAAAGAAAGAGGTCATGGAACTTGCAGGGGACAAACCTGTGTTCGTTTATGGAGGAAAAAGCATGGAACTCGGGAATCTGTGCAAAAAACCTTTCAGCATATCTGTTATGGCTATAGTGGATGAAGGCTCTTCAAACATAATGGAGTTAGGGAAATAAATGAAGATAACACTGTCAAATGACGAAATGCATTATATAGCCCTTGCAGAGGATATCACAGGGGCGCCCATAATAGACTGCATAGAGATAGAGGACAGGATAACATTCATAGTCGAGAAAGGGAAACTCGGCAAGGCGATAGGGAAAAATGCCAAGAACATAAAAAGTCTTGAAAAAATGCTTAAGAAAGAAGTTAAATTTGTTGAGTATGACAAAGACAAAAAATCTTTCATAACCAATTTATTCAAACCATACAAACTGGATGAAGTGGTGGTGATGGAGGGGGAAGATGGCACAATTGTGAATGTTACAATAACGCAGGGCGATAAGGGAAAGGCTATCGGCAAAAACGGGAGGAACATAAACATATTGAGAGAGATAGCAAAGCGCCATCATGACATAATAAAATTGAAAATTCTCTGAGAATGAAATTTTTATGCGACCAGATGCTGGGCACTCTTGCAAAGTGGCTCCGCATAATGGGATATGATGCTGCATATGCAGAGAAAGGAAATGATAACGAAATCATTGAACTTGCAGAGAGAGAGGACAGAGTGCTCCTCACAAGGGATAGAGAGTTATCATCAAGGTATAAGAATTCATTACTTATAGATGGCACGGAACTCGAGTACCAGATAAAAAAAGTGGTCAATTCTCTGGGTATTGACATTGACAGAAAAAATTATTTGAGCAGGTGCACAGTATGCAATATTCCCGTAAAAAAAATAAGCAAGGAGTACGCAAAGGGGAAAGTGCCGTCCCACGCCTATGAAAGCCATGATGAATTCTGGATTTGCCCCAACTGCAAACGAATTTACTGGAAGGGAACCCACTATGAGAATATGAAGCAATTCATAGAAAGGTTGGGGTTGTGAATAAATTTGTGAATGGATTATCCGAAAAATTCCTCGTCAAAATGTTTTAGGGCATCTTTCATGTTTTCGTACCACGAGTCTATGCACGACTTAACTGTCTTTTTCACAATATCAGGCGGAACCGCAGTATAGACATAATAATGACCTCCTCCGTCCAGCAGATGCCTTTCCCTCTTGCACAATCCGCATGATATGAGTTTTTGCAAAGAGCGATGAACTGTGCTCCTGTCTTTGCCTATTTTCTCCGCAAGTTCATCTGCACGTTTTGTATCTGATGAGAGATGGCGATACACCACCATATCCAGTTCGTTCAAATCGAGCAGATAGTGGAATATGTCCGAACACTTTATTTCGTCTTCTCCAGGCACGTATTTCATAATGCAAGATACAAAACAAATATTTATCGTTTGTGCAAAAACTATGCAAAAACGTTATATATGTGGCCCATATTCTCCTCCACATGGAAAGTGAAGTGGAACGAATAAAGAAGAGAAAGATGGAAGAACTGCTCAAAAAAATTTCTGGTGATGGAGAAAAATGGCCTGGTAAGCCTGTAAAAGTTACAGATAAAAGTCTGGACGAAGTTGTAAATAAGTATCCAATAGTTGTTGTTGATTGCTGGGCGCCATGGTGTGGCCCCTGCAGGTTCATAGCCCCTGTCGTAGAGCAACTTGCAAAGGAAATGAAAGGGAAAGTTGTATTTGCAAAGTTGAACACAGACGAGAACAGGGCTACTGCCTCAAAGTATGGCATAATGAGTATTCCAACACTGCTGTTATTCAAGAACGGTGAACTTGTCGACAGGAGCATAGGCGCACTGCCCCCCGACATGCTCAAAGATTGGGTGGAAAGATATCTATGAAGAAGATTATCGCATTGGTGGCTATTGCAATATTTGCCACCTCAGCATTTTCGGGTTGTATAGATTCTAAAGGAGGTAAAGATTCGGGTGCCACGGACACGGGAGAAAACTTCAGTTTCACAACCATCGATGGTGAGAAAGAACAATTGAAAGATTACAGAGGAAAAGTCGTTATCCTCGACATGATGGCTACATGGTGCCAGCCATGCCAGTATGAGATGCTGGAACTCCGCAAGGTTTATGAAAATTACACCAGAGATGAAGTGGACATAATATCACTGGATGTTGATTCTCAGGAAACTTCTCAGCAACTCCGGAACTACAGGAACTCATTTGCCAATTACGGATACAATCTTGACTGGACATTTGGAATGGATGACGGCAGTGTATGGGCGAAATACGGAAAAAGCGGAATTCCCACACTATGCATATTTGACCAGGAAGGGAATCTCCATTTTACACACGAGGGATTAAGTTTTTACTCTGATATACCTCCAAACTGGCCCGCAAACACCCAAACACTCAAGCCCATAATAGACGAACTGCTGAACAAAACATAATAAGGATACAGGGGGGA
>Ga0164318_10003042_pt1 | contig 15788 bp, 9 predicted proteins | sample GuaBasSedimGuay9_FD_113734 | JGI IMG/M metagenome (GOLD analysis project Ga0164318, IMG submission 113734) | Subseafloor sediment microbial communities from Guaymas Basin, Gulf of California, Mexico - Guay9, Core 4571-4, 0-3 cm | ecosystem: Environmental > Aquatic > Marine > Hydrothermal vents >...
AATGGTCTATAATAATTGTGAGAACAAAAAAGGGTGAAGACTTGATAAAAAAGGCTGTTGAAAAGGGCGTCATAATCGTAAAGGAAATAATGTCTGAACCGGAAACATTAGCTCACCTAATCCAATTGTCCATGCACAAAAGGAACAGCGCACTTAGAGAAATGAAAGAAATGAGAGAGAGGGGCGTTCCTATTCCTGGTGCAGCAGAAATTTCCACAAAGCCCACACCCAGCGAAATAAGCACGTTAGAAGAGGTGAGGGTGGAAGAGGTTATGACAAAGGATGTTCTTACATTATCGCCAAGTGTGACTGTCGCAGAGTTTTTGGAAGAAATAGCCAAACATCATCATATAGGGTTTCCAATAAAAGATGAGATGGGCAAGGTTTTAGGCATTGTCACGTTGCAAGACGCTATGAAAGTTCCTAAAGAAAAGCGAAGCAGCACGACCATAGAGGCTATATGTTCAAAGGATTTGCTTACAATTTTTCCAGAAAACTCTGTTGCTGAAGCTTTCGAAAAAATGACAAAAAACAATGTGGGAAGGCTTCTTGTTGTTGATAGAAGAGATAGACGTTTGTTAAGAGGAATAATAACAAGAAGCGACATAATGCACGCCATAAGAAAAAACAGGTGAATCTGGTAAAAAGAGTGGTTATACGAAACCAAGTAGCTGTAGAAGGTTGTATTGCGCAATCAGCGTAGCAAACAATGAAGCAACTAGCGACATTACGCAAATCAAAGTATTCAGTGACGGCCCTGCGGTGTCTTTGAAGGGGTCGCCCACGGTGTCGCCTACAACTGCAGCCTTATGAGCTTCTGAACCTTTACCACCTAGAGCCCCTGCTTCAATGTATTTTTTGGCGTTATCCCATAAACCTCCAGCGTTAGCCATTAACAAAGCGAAGAGTAAGCCAGAGAATATACTGCCTGCAAGATATCCTCCCAGCGCTTTTATACCGCCTACGAAACCGACAAGCAGCGTAACAACAATAGCTAGAGTACTGGCTGGCAAAAGCTCTTTTAAGGCTCCCACAGTGGCGATGTCAACGCATTTCGCGTAGTCAGGTTTAACGCCCTCCTTTCCCTCTTTTAATCCAGGTATTTCTCTGAACTGTCTTCTGATCTCTTCGATCATTCTATTGGCGTTTTTTCCAACACCCAGCATGACCATAGCAGAAAACACTGGTGGAATAGCTATTCCTATGAAGGCACCTAATAGAACCAGCGGATCCATCATGTCAAACACCACATTTACGCCTGCTTCTCTTGCTGTTGTATGGTAAGCTGCTAACAAGGCTATGACTGTTAAACCTGCGGCGCCTATAGCGAATCCCTTAGTTATGGCTTTGGCAGTGTTACCTGCAGCGTCAAGCTTGTCTGTTACTGCTATTACTTCTTCTCCAAGTCCTGACTGTTCCGCTACCCCTTTAGCGTTGTCAACAATTGGACCGTAAGCGTCGCTAGCAACTATCATTCCCACTATTGAAAGCATTCCCAAGGCAGCCATGCCAACGCCGAAGAGAGCATAGTCAAGCTCGTGTCCATTGACGCCTATTGGATAGCAGAGATAGTAGGCGATTACTGAAGCAATTCCTATTCCAACTAGCGGCGGTAAAACACTGTACAAACCATACGAAAAGCCTGTAATTATATTTAATGCTGCCCCACTCTGGGAAACTTCCGCGGTTTTTCGAGCTGGAGGTCGATCTATGGAAGTGAAGTAATCGGAGGTTATGCCTATAATAATTCCTGCTATAAGTCCAACTAAAGCAGCTCCCCACAATCTGAGGTCAAAGCCAAGATACCATGATGCTAAATAGGTTAAAACTGCGAAAAGTATGCAAGTCAGGTAGGTTCCAGTGTTTAACGCTTTCCCTGGATTGCCTTTTTCTCCAACTCTAACAGTTGCGACACCCATGAGAGCAGCGATTGCTCCTAAGCCAGCGAAAACCAATGGGATTTCCACGTGACCTAATGCTTGACCAAGAATCATCACAGCCACTATGCTTGCAATATATGAATCCGCCAAGTCGGCGCCCATTCCAGCAACATCACCTACATTATCACCCACGTTGTCGGCAATTACCGCCGGGTTTCTCGGGTCGTCTTCGGGAATGCCTAGTTCCACTTTACCTACAAGATCTGCACTTATGTCTGCTGTTTTTGTGTAGATTCCTCCACCAGCTTTTGCGAAAAGGGCTAAAGCGCTGGCTCCGAAGCTGAAACCCAGAACAATGTTTGGGTCTCTTGTGATGGCATAGACTATACTTATTCCAAGTAAGGAGAAACCAACAACAGACAAACCCATTACTGCTCCGCCTCTAAAACCTACGGGAAACGCTTTGTTAAGGCCTTCTCTAGCTGCATTGGCGGCTTTTGCGTTAGCTCTTGTTGCCACATCCATCCCGAAGTATCCTGCTAGGGCTGAGCAGAAAGCGCCGAACATGTATGCTAAGGCTAAGCTGATGTTTTGGAGGGGGGTTTCACTTGTCCATATTGGTTTAGGTAGAAATATTCCTAGTAATGTTGCCACGACCAAAACGAAAATCGCCAAAATAGTGTATTCTCGTCTTAGAAAGGCATTAGCTCCCTCTTTTATTGCATGAGAAATTTCTTGCATTTTCGGAGTTCCACTGTCTTGTTTATTTATGTACCGATACAGATAGAGTCCAGTTAGAAGCGAGGCCAAAGCAGAAATGGGAGCTATTAACCACGTTTCAAACATCTGTTCACTTCTCCTAAACAAACTTCTTCTTAGTACATGCGGATAGTTTTAGATTTACAAAACCTTTTATAAACTTAATTGTTATAATGCCTCTTCCTATGAGAAAAAGATAAAAGGAATCTATGCCGCAATAATACGCTAGTCTTGAACTAAAAAGGGCGCTGTAAATGTCTAAGCATTGGCATGCCATGGAAATCAGAGAGGTTATGAAAGAGCTTAAGGTTGACCATAAAGGGTTAACCAGCAAAGAGGCGTCTGAGAGACTTCAAAAGTATGGGTATAACGAGCTTGTAGAGAAAAGGCGGGTAACACCCCTTCAGATATTTTTGAACCAGTTTAAGGACATTTTTGTAATAATGCTTTTGATTGCTATTGTTCTTTCCGTCGTTATTGGATGGTATAAAAGTACCACTGCTGGGCATAATGGCGCGCTTGACGAGTATGTTGACGCCATAACCATTGGAGCCATAGTGGCTTTAAACGCCATTGTAGGTTTCGTTCAAGAATACCGCTCAGAAAAAGCTATAGAAGCCATGAAAAAGCTTGCAGCACCCCGCGCCAGGGTTTTGCGTGATGGAAAAGAAATGATTATTCCGGCAAGAGAGGTTGTGCCTGGCGACGTAATTCTTATTGAAGCTGGTGACCGCATACCTGCGGATGCACGTCTTATTGAAACTGTAGAGTTGAAGACTGAAGAGGCTGCTTTAACTGGTGAATCCACATCAGTGAACAAAAGTGTTGAGGTTGTGGAGGAGAAAACGCCTGTTGCTGATAGGAAAAACATGGTTTTCATGGGAACTCACACAACCTATGGTAGAGGAAAAGCTGTAGTTGTAGCCACTGGGATGAACACTGAGTTTGGTAAAATTGCTGAAATGGTGCAAGCTGTAGAAGAAGAAGAAACACCGCTTAAACAAAAGCTGGAACGGTTTGCAAAAAAGCTGGGAATAATAATTATAGTTGTGTGCGCAGTTGTTTTCCTTTTGGAAATTATCCGCGAGGGCACCCAACTTGAAAACATTGTGGACATGTTTATGACCGCCGTTGCCCTTGCGGTTTCTGCTGTTCCAGAAGGCTTGCCAGCCGTGGTGACTGTTTCTCTTGCCTTAGGTGCAAGAGAACTTGCTAAAAGAAACGCCATCCTTAGAAGGCTTGCCTCAGCGGAAACCTTAGGCGCAACCACAGTCATCTGCTCTGACAAAACAGGTACACTAACTAAAGGAGAGATGACTGTTCGAAAAATCTACGTGGGCGGCAAAATTATTGACGTTACTGGCGTGGGATATGAAGCTAAGGGAGAATTTCTGTTAGACGGAAAGCCTTTAGACCCTAAAAACGACGATGACTTGCGCTTGCTTCTTGGAGCATCCACCTTGTGTACAAACGCCCAATATGACGGGAAAAACATCATCGGAGACACAACAGAAGGCGCATTAATAGTTGCAGCTGCCAAGGCTGGAATGACAAGAGAAACTTTAGAGAAAAGATATCCCCGCGTCCATGAGGTGCCCTTCACTTCTGAAAGAAAACGTATGACAACGGTTCACAAATCTTCTGAGGGCAAGCTTTTCGCTTACGTAAAAGGTGCGCCAGAAGTAGTTCTTGAACGCTGCACACATATAATAGCTGGAGGAGAAATAGCGAAACTAAGCAACAAGAAGAGGAAGGAAATTCTTGAAATAAACGAGAAGATGGCAAGCGACGCCCTTCGCGTTTTAGGTGTAGCCTTTAAAGAGCTTGATTCTTCTTCTGTGAAAAAGTTTAGTGAGGATGAGTTGGAATCCGACTTAGTTTTTGTTGGTTTAATGGGTATGATTGACCCAGCGAGAGAAGAAGCAAAAGTAGCTGTTAAAAAGTGTGAAGAAGCGGGAATAAAGACAATTATGATAACTGGCGACCACAAGCTAACCGCTGTTGCGATAGCTAAAGAACTTGGTATACTGAAAGGCGATATGGTTCTTTCAGGCGTTGAGCTTGACGCTATGAGTAATGAGGAATTTGAAAAGATAGTGGAAAAGGTTTCAGTCTATGCACGAGTTGCGCCAGAGCATAAAATACGAATAGTTAAAGCGTTGAAAAAGAAAGGTCACATAGTGGCAATGACAGGTGACGGTGTTAACGATGCTCCAGCTCTTAAACAGGCAGACATCGGAGTTGCCATGGGCATAACAGGCACAGATGTTACACGAGAAGCAGCTGACATTGTTTTGGCTGACGACAACTTTGCAACAATTGTGAATGCTGTGGAAGGCGGCAGAACAATCTACGACAACATCCGCAAATTCTCCTTCTTCCTATTAAGATGCAACTTCGACGAACTTGTTATAATAGGCACGTTCGCGATTTTAGGTTTGGAACTTCCACTAACAGCAGCTATGATCTTGTGGATAAACCTTGTAACAGATGGCGGTCCAGCTATAGCCTTGACAATGGATCCGCCCGCAGACGATGTTATGAAAAGACCGCCTAGAAATCCGCAAGAAGGCATATTACACGGACGAATAGCATCCATTTTAGCTACATTTGTAACGCAATTCTTAGGAACAGCGGTACTTTTCTACATCTCCTATTACATCATGGGAGAACCCTTAGAAGAGGCACGAAGTCTAGCTTTTGTTCAAGCAACGCTTCAAGAACTAGTAATCGTTTGGAACTGCCGCTCAGAAAAACATAACGCCTTCAAAGTAGGATTTACAAATAACAAGTTTCTATTACTGTCTGTAGTCATTTCTGCAATAGCGACAGCGATAATACCCTATACATATCTTTTCGGCACGGCCCCCATGACTCTGACAGACTGGGCACTTGTAATACCAATATCCCTCTCAGGCTTCCTAATACTGCCAGAAGTTTTCTATGGAAGAAAAATCTGGAAATGGACCTAAACTTTTCAAAAAGCTTTTATATCGTTAAAATAGCATCATAAAGCTCATAACAATTCAAAAAGGAAGCACAATAAATGAGCGAAAAAACAGCCAACCCAGCACCTCTAGGATTATTAGGATTCGGTATAACCACAGTTCTTCTTAACTTCGTCCACAACGCACAACTTGGTCCTGTAGACAGCATGATTCTGGCCATGGGGTTAGCCTATGGCGGACTCGCTCAAGTTATAACTGGCGTAATGGAATACCGAAAAGGCAACACTTTCGGCACCGTCGCATTCACCTCCTACGGTCTGTTCTGGTGGTCTTTCGTGTTATTGAATTTGTTGCCAAAACAATACTTCTTCTTTGGAATTCAATCACCATCCGACGGAGCCATGGCAGCCTACTTCTTTATGTGGGGCATCTTCACCTTCGCCATGTTCTTCGGAGCATTAAAAATCAACCGCGCATTACAATTCGTTTTCGTAAGCCTTGCAATACTCTTCTTCCTACTTGCGGCAAAATCTGCTCTTCTAGCCTACACAACACTAACACCAGCAGATTTAGAAGTTTTCACTCGCATAACCGGCGTTGAAGGTGTAATCTGCGGATTAAGTGCGGTGTACACAGCGTTAGCAGAAGTGTTAAATGAAGTTTACGGAAAGACCGTTTTACCGTTATTTCCCACAAGCAAGTAAGTTAGATAGCACATCAAACATGCTTTTCTTTCAAAATGGTAGACGCCGCTTACATGTTAGGTTTTACACGTTCTGAAGGCAAAGTTTATATGCAAAATTTCGTATTTTCTGAAATCCGCACAATATTTAGAGTGATTAACATGTTGTTCAAACCAATTACGTGGGTTAAGAAGGATCCAGAGAAAAAAAATGTATTCTGGCCATCCGACGAACTTAAGAAGAAGGCTTGGGTAAGCGATGAATCAATTTACACTGAGGCAGCGAAAGACCCTGTAGCTTTTTGGGCTAATCTTGCGCGTGAAGGAATCGAATGGTTTAAGGAGTGGGATGAAACATACAGGTGGGAACCCCCATATTATAAATGGTTTATCAATGGAAAACTAAACGTTTCCTACAACGCTTTAGACAGACACGTGAAAACTTGGAGAAGAAATAAGGCAGCAATAATATGGGTGCCTGAACCGCCAGACGAGAAGGAAAGAGTTCTCACATATTTTGACCTATACCGTGAAGTCAACAAATTTGCCAATGTGCTCAAAAGTTTCGGCGTTAAAAAAGGCGACAGAGTCGGAATATACTTGCCAATGATTCCAGAAGTGCAAATAGCCATGCTTGCATGCGCCCGAATCGGAGCCATACACAGCGTAGTCTTCTCAGCATTCAGCGGCAAATCCCTACAAGAAAGAATGATTGATGCGGAAGCCAAAGTTCTCGTAACAGCGGACGGATATTACAGACGGGGAAAACAAGTAAACTTGAAGGCTGAAGCAGACAAAGGAGTTGAAGGAACTTCCATACAAAAAGTCGTGGTTGTCAAACGAATGGGCATAAATGTGAACATGGTTGAAGGCAGAGACTACTGGTGGCACGAACTAATGGAAAAAGCAGAGGATTACTGCGAACCCGAAGTCATGGACAGCGAAGATGTGCTATTCATCCTTTACACAAGCGGCACAACAGGCAAACCAAAGGGAGTTGAACACCACACAGGCGGATATGCAGTACAAGCATACTGGACAGCGAAATGGGACTTCGACCTACACGATGAAGATGTTTTCTGGTGCACCGCCGACATAGGATGGGTTACCGGACACACCTACGGTTGCTACGGTCCGTTGTTATGTGGAGCAACAATGCTGGAATATGAAGGCGCCCCAAACTATCCTCAACCAGACAGATGGTGGAGCATAATAGAAAAGTACGGTGTAACAGTGTTTTACACAGCCCCAACAGCGATAAGAATGTTCATGCAATGGGGTGAAGAATGGCCTAAAAAACACAACTTGAACAGTCTTCGCATATTAGGCACAGTGGGCGAACCAATAAACGAAGAAGCATGGCTGTGGTATTTCAACACAATTGGCGGTGGAAGATGCCCAATCATTGACACTTGGTGGCAAACAGAAACAGGCGGAACTCTAATCAACTCCTTACCAGGCATAGGCCCATTCATTCCAACAGTCGCTGGCAGAAGCTTCCCAGGCACAACTCATGACGTTTTAGACGAAACTGGAAATCCAGTCTCAATAGGTGAAGGTGGATACTTGGTGCAGAAAAGTCCGTTCGCTCCGGGGATGCTTAGAAACGTATGGAGAAACCCTGCGAGGTACAAGGAATACTTCAGCGTTTACGGCGAGAAATACTACTACACAAGTGACGGAGCGAGAAAATGGGACGAGCTTGGAAACATTCGGTTAACTGGTAGGGTTGACGATGTAATGAAAGTTGCAGGTCACAGACTTTCAACAGCTGAGTTAGAAAACGCCATAACAAGCCACGAAGCAGTTGTTGAATGCGCAGTTGTAGCTTGTCCGCATGACATAAAAGGTGAAGTGCCCGTAGCCTTTGTGACTTTAAAACCTAATGTGGAGCCTTCAGACCAGCTTAAAAAAGAGCTGACAAAGCATGTAGACGCTACAATAGGACCCACAGCCAGACCAGACAAGATAATTTTTACCAACGAACTGCCAAAAACACGAAGCGGAAAAATCATGCGCAGAATCTTAAAGGCTTTAGTTAGAGGCGAATCTATAGGCGACACTACAACCCTTATGAACCCAGAATCGGTACAGCAACTCATGAAAAAAGTTGCTACAAAAAGTAGCGCATAAAATTTTAAACTAAGTCCAATGTTACTTTCGTGAGCCCGTCTTCAAGAGGCTCCATCCTGAAACCCTTTTTTGTGCATAAATTAATCATTCTGGAATTACTTGAAATAACATAGCCATAGACTGCTTCTAAATTCATATCCTCACCAACTTCAATTATGCAGTCAACTAGTTTCGACCCAAGACCTAACCCTTGCCATTGATCTCCAACAACAACCGCAAACTCTCCGCATTTTCTACCAGGCTCTATCATGAGTAAACCAACACCTATCACTTTCCTCTCATCCCCTTGTGTTTCTGCAACTATGGCTATTTCCCTGTCATAATCCAAGTTGCAGTATCTCGTTAAGATTTCGTGGGAAAATTCCTTAAACACTTGAAAGAATCGAAGCCGCATGGTTTCTTCCGAAAGAGAGCGATAAAATTCCCGCAGTAAAACCTCATCCTCAGGTCTTATTGGACGGAGAATAACTGGAACCCCGTTCTTTAAGGTCCATTGGATAACATATTTCCTTGGATAAGGAGCTATTACAAGATGCTCGTGAGGAGTAAATCCTTTTAAAAATTTTTCCGAGTCAATAACTATTCTAGCGTCAACTGCAACGGCGCTGCTTTCATCCAGTATTATCGGGTTAATCTCTATTTCCTTTATCTCAGGAAAATCTACAACAAGCTGAGAAAACTTGACCAAAATTTCTTCAAGAAGCTTAAAGTTCTGGCGGAACCCGCTTGCCTCTAAGAGTTTATAGATTTTAGTCCTTTCCATAAGCCGCCTTGCAAGCACCTGGTTCAGTGGAGGAAATCCTACACTTATATCTTGCATTAATTCTGTTGAAACTCCGCCCGTTCCAAAAATTATCACGGAGCCAAATTGGGGATCCTTCTTGGCACCTAGTAGAAGCTCGTATCCCCTCTTCCAAACCATGGGTTGTAAGACGACACCTCGAAATTCCGCGTCTGGATGAAATTCCTTAACCTTTTCGGCTAACTTATCGAAAAAAGTTTTAACTTCTGTTGGAGACCAAACATTAAGAATGACTCCGCCAGCTTTTGATTTGTGAACCATCTCCGGAGACAGAGCCTTCATAACCACAGGATACCCTAGATTGGAGGCTAAGGTTTCAGCCTCTTCGGGACTCTTAGCCACAACGGTCTTTATAGTTGGAATAGAATACGCTTCAAGAAAATACATAGATTCAGGCTGATTAAGAACGCTTCGCCCCTCATTAAAAGCTTTTTTCAAAATCTCTTTAAGAAATGTTGGAATAGAAGATTCGACATGAATTTCCTCAGGAGTTTGGTAGAGAAGCTCTAGGTTTTTAGTGTAACTATACATGTACATAAAGGTGAAAACTGCTTCTTCCGGTGTGTTAAACGCAGGGATGCCCTCTCTTCTCAAAATTTGTCTAGCCGTTCGACATGTCCCTTCTCCTATAAATGATACTAACACAGGCTTTTTCGCTTGTTTGGAAAGTTCGATTATTGTTTTTGCTGTCGAAATGGGGTCTGCTGCTCCTTGAGGTGTATATATGATCAAGAAACCGTCGCTATTAGGATCTGTAAAGCATATTTCCATAACTTTTCTAAACCTATCAACAGTGGCTTCCTCTAAAATGTCTATGGGGTTAATAATGTGGCAATATGAAGGCAGAGCCTTTTTTAATGAATTGACAGTTTCACTGCTTAATTGAGAAAGACGTCCGCCACGAGCTATAAGAGAATCTGTGGCCATTATGCCTGGTCCGCCAGCATTGGTGATAATTGTGAGGTTTGGACCTTTTGGATTTGATTGCATGGCTAACGCCTCGGCACAGTTGAAGAGGTCGCTTACAGCCTCTACACGAACTATGCCTGCTCGTCTAAAGGCAGCATCATAAACAGCATCTTCTCCGCATAGTGCTCCAATATGAGAGAGAGTTGCCTCCGCGCTCTCTGGGAAACGTCCAGCTTTTATCACCACTATGGGTTTAGCTCTAGCGAAACCTCTAGCTGCGCTCATAAATTTTCGCGCATCGGAGAGGCTTTCAATGTATAAAATTATACTGCGTGTCTGGGGGTCTGCTCCAAAGTAATCAATAAAGTCTCCAAAATCCACGTCCAACATCGAGCCGGTTGAAACCACAGCGCTAAAACCGATGTTAGCTTCTGAAGCCCAATCCAGCACAGAGGCACACAACGCTGCACTTTGCGAGATAAATGCTATTCTTCCAGGCATGGCCGTATTGTTGGCAAATGTAGCGTTTAGTTTTATTTGGGGCCTCATTACTCCGAGGCTGTTTGGACCTATAATACGTAGGTTATAACGTTTTTTGTGTTCAAGAATCTGTTTTTCGAGAGCTTCACCTTCTTTACCAGCTTCCTTAAAACCGGCTGATATGATTATTATCCCTGAAACTCCAGCTTTTCCACATTCCTCTACAATCTGTGGCACTGTATGTGCTGGTGTTGCAATAATTGCGAGGTCTACTTGCCACGGAATTTTTGTAATGCTGGGATATGCTGTTATGCCTTGAATGTTTGGTTTAAAGGGATTAACCGGGTAAACCACCCCGGCGTATCCTACCCCAACTAGATTTTGCATCAGTTTAGCACCAATAGAGCCTTCTTTGTCGCTGGCTCCTATGACAGCCACCCTTTTCGGATTGAAAATTTTGTCAAGGTTTTCAGTGCCCAGTGTGGATGCTCCCTCCCTTACTTAAAAGAGCGCATTTATTCCTTATTAGTATATACAATAAATATTGTTTTATACGCTCCTAAAAATAGCTTACATAAACAAATCTATTCATTTTTCTAATCCTTTGTCTTTGACAAATTTATGGGTATATTCTATTTATTGTCCTTGGGAATGGAATAGTCTCCCGCACATGCTTTAATTTACAAATCCACATGACAGTTCTCTCTATTCCCAGTCCAAAACCAGAATGCGGCACAGAACCATACCTTCTCAAATCCAAATACCATTCATAAGCCTCCCTAGGCAAGCCAAACTCTTCTATTTTCTGCTCAAGTATTTTCAAATCGTGAATACGCTCGCTACCCCCTATAATTTCGCCGTAGCCTTCAGGCGCCAACAAATCCGCACATAAGACAACTTCAGGGTTTTCGGGGTCTGGCTGCATGTAGAAAGCTTTAGCTTTCGCCGGATACCGATGGACAAAGACCGGCTTCTCAAATTTTAGGGATATGAATCTTTCATGAGGCGCTCCTAAATCTTCGCCCCACTCGATTTTATATCCTGCCTTCTGCAGCATTTCAATAGCCTCGCTATAGCTTATTCTATCAAATGGAGGCTCAACTTTTTTTAATGGTTTTAAATCTCTTTTCAAAGTTTCAAGTTCTCTTCTTCGCTTTTTCAGCACCCTTCTAACAATGTATGTTACCATTTCCTCTTGAAGCTTCAGGTTATCTTCGAAATTGTAGAAAGCCATCTCGGGCTCCACCATCCAAAACTCCGTTAAATGTCTAGGAGTCTTAGATTTCTCCGCTCGGAAGGTTGGGCCAAAGCAGTAGACTTTGCCGAAAGCCGCTATGGTGGCTTCCACGTAAAGTTGCCCGCTTTGGGTTAGAAAGGCTTTGTCTCCAAAATATGGGACTTCAAATAGGGTTGCCACTCCTTCAACCGATGAGGGTGTTAGAATAGGCGAGTCTGTTAATGTGAAACCGTTCTCGTCGAGGAAGTCTCTGCATGCTTTTTCAACTTCAGCGCGTATTTTAAGTATTGCAGTTTGTCTTGGGCTTCTAATCCATAATTGTCTAAAATTCATTAGGAAGTCTACACCATGAGACTTTTTGGCTATGGGATATTCTCTCTCTGCCAAATGAACAATCTGCAAATCTCTGACTCTCACTTCGTAGCCGCCAGGCGCTCTCTTGTCTTCTTTGACGACCCCTTTAATTATAATGGATGATTCTTGCGTAAGCTTTTCTACGTCGCTAAATATTTTTTCCGCGACATCCTCCTTGTGAACAGTTGCCTGTATCATCCCGGTTCCATCTCTTATGACGAGAAACTGAACTCCACCGCTTGAACGCTTCGTGACAAGCCAGCCTTTCAATTCAACCTCTTTCTCGGTTAGGTTTCCATCTAATATTTCGTTAACACTCATCAACCAGAACCCTCCTTCAAAATTTTCAAAGAATAGAAGCTACGCTTTAGAAGAGGTTTGGAATGCTTAGGCAAAGTTAAAACGTTCACCTTGCACCCTAGGCACCAAAATATCATAAGGTGCTTTATTTTTAAATGTTTTGCAATGGATGTAAGTTAATGGTATTTCGAGTGTACATAATTCTTAAATCTCGAGTTATCTGCCAATAACATGAAGATTAATGCTTAAAAAAGAAGAAAGCTACAAGCTAAAAGCTTTGAAAATTTCAACCGCCGCAATAACAAGTGTTGTTATTGTAGAAGTTGTTTTGGGATTTTTAAGTGGAAGTTTGGCAATTTTAAGCGATGGTGCTCACGCCCTACTAGACACGATATCAATGATTATTCTTTTAGTCACGACAAAGGCTTCGCTTAAACCTCCAGATCAGGAGCACATGTATGGGCATGAAAAGATGGAGCCCGTAGGCGGGCTGATAGGTGGAATAATATTGTTTGGCACTGCGCTTCTTATACTTGCAGAGGCTGTTCGCAGACTCTTGGAACATGGAAAGTATCTTGTTCCAGAATGGGAGTTTGTAGGATTTGCTGCTATAGTTTACACCTTTTGCATGGACATTTTAAGAGTTAAAACACTTCACGGTGCAGAAGAAGGAAGTGTTACGGTTAAGGTTGGGTTTTACCATGCCCTTACAGATTTAGGCTCTACACTTATAGCGTTTTTAGGGTTCGGTTTGGCAACGCTAGGATTTTACATAGGAGATTCTTTAGCATCCCTTATTCTTAGCGGGACAATAGGATACTTAAGTATTAAGCTTATTTGGACCAGCGGAATGGAGCTAACCGACGTAGCCCCGAAAGAAATAGTGGAGCACGTCAGAAAAGAAATTTTAGAAACAAAAGGAATTTGCAAATGTGAAAAATTAAGAGTTAGAAAGGCTGGAGCCAAAACTTTTGTTGAAGCCACAGTAAAAGTGCCAGATTATATGAACCTTGAAGAAGCCCATGCTACAGCCACTAGAGTTGAAGACACCTTGAAAAAGTCGTTGAAAAACGCTGAGATTGTGCTACATGTGGAACCTTTAGAAAAAGGAATGCAAACCGAAAGACTTGTAGAAAAACTTGCCACAGAAGTTGAAGGTGTAAAAGAAGCCCATGCCGCGACCGCAGTGTACACTGGTGGAAAACTCTATGTTACGTTACATGCAAGTGTAGACCCTTCTCTTTCCATAGAAGAAGCCCATAACATAGCTAAGAAGATCAAGAGGAAAATAATCGAAAGACTGGGCAGTGTTGAAAACGTTGGGGTGCACATTGAGCCTTTCAACGAAAAAATGCAAAAAGGTTCAGAAGTTGATGAAAATGAAATACGAAGAATCGTTGAGAAAAATCTTGAAGGTTTCCAACAAGTTTTGAAATGTAAAAAAATCGTTACGTACGTGGCTGGCAAGACACGCTACATAAACATAGACTGCAGCTTTGCAAGCCAGACTCCTGTAAAAGAAGCCCACAGAATCGCTTCGCAAATCGAGAGAAGCATAAAGAAACAGCTTTCAGAAACTGTTGTAACGGTTAATATGGAACCGCAATAAAATTTTAGAGTTTATTTTGCAAGTGTTCTCTGATTTCTTTCTCAACATCATCTGCAGGTTTGTCGGCATTTACAATTATCCATTTATCTATTAACGCTAGAAAAAGAGCTTTCCATCTAGTTTTTTCCAATTCTTCTAAAGTCTCAAACATCTCACGTTTTCTGCGTGTTTGCAAAAGCCGTCTGTAAGCCTCTTTTGGAGCAACATTTAGAAAAAACATGTATTTTGATGTGGGTACGATGAAAACAAAGAAGTGGTAGGCTATTCGGTGCAATGGTTCGGGTAAATAGGCGGTTCCCATCAAGTAGCGAACAAAAATGGTACAATCATACTTTCGCCAAGAATACAGCAGTATTGAACGGATAACGTCCGCCATGTAGAAAAAAGCTGCTGCAAAATGAGCGTTTTTCCCTTTAAGATAGAGAAACTGTTTAGCTTTTACCCCGAAAAAGTTATCGTTGGAAGGATGAAAACGCAGAAAAACTGTTCTTCCACTCTTTTTGAGAAAGTTATAAAGCCTGAAAGCTTGAGTGGTTTTTCCAGAAGCATCCAAACCATCGATAACTATGAAAGTCAAATGTTCAAGCACCCCCGCCAACTAAAAGAAAAGTTGAAGCGCTTAGAATCGGCACAGTTAAATTGTCGAAGCCCAGCGGTGATAAACTTTCCGAAACTGTAGCAACCACTGATGCGGCAAAGGCAGCGATAACTTTGTCAAGAAAAGAGAACGCGTAAATCGTGGAAAAGAAATATAGGCTTATTAGCAAGCTAGAAAAGCTGACAAGGAACATTGCAGCTGAGCCTTCTAGACTTTTATTTGCAAGAAAACGGTATCTTCTTTTACCATAACGTCCGCCCACCACCGAAGCCGCACTATCACCATAAGCCATGGGTAAAATTCCGGCGGCAACTACATACGCCTTTGAAGCTAAAAATAAAGCCAAAATAGTGTAAGAAATGGAGTAAAACACTAGTCCTAAATGGTGTCCTTCTTCTGTTATGTCTGCAAGTCCCTTCAACTTTTCATTCACGATTTTAAATGGAGAATAAGATGAAGCTAGAAATGTTACAAGTATGAATGGGGCTGCCACAAGAAAGGGGCAAATGTTTTGTGTGAAAAACGGTATGAGAAATGGAAGATTTCCAATCATTGCATGTAAAAATTTTCGAGATGTTTTTCGCGAAATCTGCTTTAAACTGTTTAATTTGCTTGATATAAAAATAATCAAGATAATGTAGGCGTAACAAATTACCATTAAGAGAATGTTCCAAGAAGCTTCTTGGCTACTCATACACTATTTCACCAGAACGCCAAACATAAAAGCTAGCAATCCGAAAATAAACCAGAAAAGAAGCATGTTCTTAACTTTTTTGGCATTTTCTCTTGAAAAGTCTTTAAGAAGCATGTATGAGGAAGTTATAAGTCCGAAATCTGTCAATGCAACAAAAGGAACAAACCAAAATGAAACTATGCCCAAAAACCACGGAATAGGGGTTAACAAGACAGCGCAAAGATAAAACAAAACCGCCACAACCGCAGCGGTTTTTTCTCCATAACTCACAGCCAATGTCCTTATGTTTCGCAGCTTATCTCCTTGAACATCCACTATTCCCTTGGTTATCTCTCTCCCAGTGTTAGAAAGAAAAGCCATTAAAACGAAAAACAAAACGTTTAATTCAAAAGTGTTTGCAACG
>Ga0164318_10003043_pt1 | contig 15787 bp, 8 predicted proteins | sample GuaBasSedimGuay9_FD_113734 | JGI IMG/M metagenome (GOLD analysis project Ga0164318, IMG submission 113734) | Subseafloor sediment microbial communities from Guaymas Basin, Gulf of California, Mexico - Guay9, Core 4571-4, 0-3 cm | ecosystem: Environmental > Aquatic > Marine > Hydrothermal vents >...
CTCAGTAAAATTGTCTTTTTTATATTTTTTACAGATGTAGTACTAATACTGCTAACAAACTGTGTTTTAATTGCATTTAGATTTTTTACAATTGGATGCTGTGATGTTGATGTTATTACTGGAAAATAATACCAAGGAAAGAAATCAATTTGTGCCTGACCTCCAATTTGTCCTGTACGGATAGGTATTTGAAGAGCATTAAGATCAAGAATAAGATCATTGTTTATTCGTGCCCCATAGTTAAACAGTTGATTCTGAATATCAAGGTTTTTTTCAACAGCAACAGTATTTTCCTTTTGCTGTATGCTATCCATACTTACAAAAACGGGATCAATTAACCATAATATTTTACCACCATACATTATATATTGGTCGATGATAAATTTATCTTTTTGAGAAAATAATGAATCGGGGCTTGCTATTATTATTGCAGCAAATGCTGGTCTAATTATATATTCATTGGCAGCTGAATCAATAAGAGATCTTTTTACTAAAGCATTAATTTTACCATCAATTGTTATCCTATCAACAATGTAATCACCTTGTAGAGCTAATGTTATATCGTATGTTTCCTGGTCGTTTAGTTCGCCATGACCTTCAATAAAGGCAATACGTGGTTTTACATTTTTCACCAATCGATTTATTGCTGTGGCAAATTTAAATTCAAGATTTTGAATTGAATTATTTAAGGCAGCTTCTGGTGGTATATTAAACTGAGCATCAAGTAACTCAATGGGCATCTCATTGCTTTTATAGGTAACCAAAGCACCAGGGAAAATAACCTGCTGCTCCATTCCTCCTTTTGTTTTTACTTGCAGATTTGTTGGATTAAGCCCCTGCTCCATTAGTAGTTGGTATGTGTCGTTACGTTCCTTTGCATTATCACTTGACGAAGGATTAATAAAGTCGTATTCAATATTTTTATTGTAGGCTCTAAATTCGTCGAGGAGTTCTTTAGTTTCACGTTTTAGTCGTTTAAATCCTGCAGGAAATTCACCATCCAAAAATACCCTGAAATATACAATATCGTCAACACTTTTTAATAGTTGTTGAGTTGATTCCGATAGGGTATATCTTTTTTCACTTGTGAGGTCGATGCGGGTAAAAACGTAGGAGCTTATTATATTAACAATAATTATTAGTGAAATAACTATTAGTAGTTGAACCAAATAATGGTTACGAATTTTATTTGTTGTAGTTTTCATATTTATTACCAGCTACGTTTTGATAATGAAAAATTTGTGAGGGATATGAATAAAGTAATAACACTTAAAAAATATATCACATCACGTGTATCAACTACACCTCTGCTTATTGAACTATAATGGGCACTAATTCCTAATGATCTTATAAATAAATCAATATTCCCAAACAAATCAAGTGAATAAATAAATTCAAATCCTAAATATAAAAATGCGCTAAGCACAATTGCTAGAATGAATGAAATTACTTGGTTATCAGTTATTGATGATGTAAATACACCAATTGAAGCAAATGCTGCCCCCAAAAATATCAGCCCTATATATGAGCCCCAAATACTTCCCATATCAAGGTTGCCTATCGGGAAACCAAGTTGATATACCGAAAAAAAGTAAACTAATGTTGGAATAATTGCAATTATAACCAATGTTACAGAAGCAAAAAATTTGGCTAGTATAATTTGTAAATCAGATAAAGGGCGTGTAAAAAGAAGCTCTATTGTTCCACTTTTTTTCTCTTCAGAAAAGGATCGCATTGTAATAGCAGGAACCAAAAATAAAAATACTATGGGTGCAACAATAAATAATCCGTCAAGGTTAGCATAACCATAATCTAGTATATTAAAATCAGATGGAAAGAACCACAAAAACAAGCCCGTTACAATAAGAAACACAAGTATAACAATATACCCTGTTATGGAAGTTAAAAATGATCTTATTTCTTTTAAATATAGTGCAAACATAATTATTACAAATTGTAAAAACAGATGCAAAAATAATACTTTTTTAGCGAGTTATTGTTTCAGGCTTGAATTAAAACACCTTATACAATTTACCGGGCAAACTTTGTATTAAACCTTCAAATTCGAGCATTAGTAATACGGCAGCAACTTTTGATGCTGGCATATTTGATTTTATCACAAGCTTGTCAATACTAATTTCTTTGGATTCCTCAATGAGGTCAATAATTATCTTCTGTTCATCGGTAAGCTGAAGAAACAAATCGCGCTGTGGTTTAACATTTACAGTAACATCGTCCCACCCCATAATATAAGCAATATCTTTAGCAGATTCGGCTAAAGCAGCCCTGTTTGATTTAATGAGCATATTACAGCCCATTGAGTACTCATCGTTTATTCTACCAGGTACTGCAAACACATCACGATTGTATGAATTTGCAAGTCCGGCTGTAATTAGTGCCCCTCCTTTTTTGGCAGATTCAATAACCACAATTGCATCGCACATACCAGCAACTATTCTATTACGTTTTGGGAAATTCTCTCTATCGGGAGTTGTACCAGATTTAAACTCTGTGAGAAGACCTCCATTATCTAACATATTTAATGCTAGCTGTCTGTTTTGTGCAGGGTATATTCTATCTAAACCATGTCCAAGCACACCAACTGTGGGTAAACTATTATTTATTGCGGCTTTATGTGCATAGCTATCAATACCATATGCTAATCCACTAATTACTAATACTTCTTTAGTTTTTAAGCCTTCAACAAAACGTTCGCAAATGGCTCTTCCTTCATTTGTTGCTTTTCGTGTTCCAACAAACCCAATAACCCTTGGTGCATTTAGGTTTGCTTTACCTTTATAATACAATAATAAAGGGCTATCTTCACAATTCAACAGTCTTTTCGGATATTCTTTATCAGTATAAAAAAGAGGTTGAATTTTATTTTTTTCAATAAACTTTATTTCTTCTTCTGCTTTATGCAATACTTTGCTACTAAGGATACTATTAACTGTGGCATTTCCAATACCAGAAATTTTAAGTAAAGCATTTTTATTTTCTTTAAAAACAGCTTCTACACCACCACAATAAGCAACTAATTTTTTGCCCACAATATCACCAATACCCGGAATTAAAGTTAATGCGATCTGATATTTTAGTATTTCTGTTTCCAAGATTTTAAAGTAGATAAGTTTAAGTTAATACGACTATGAATTTAATGAAATAATATCAAAGTATAATATTATTGTGCTAAATTAAATCTCAAACTAAAACCTCCACTAGTTGTGGCATTTGGCATTTGTGACGAAACATATGGGTTACTGCTTGTCCAGTTAAAGTATAGTTTAAGCTGAATGCTTTGACTTAACATATAATCGCCAGCAAAATTTAAAGTAAACTGTTTATTACCTGCTGATATTTGATTATTAACTTCGTCAATTCTTCTTAAAGTAGTTTTATTATCACGTATACCAAAATCAAGTTTCAAATTTAAATCACTACTGAAGTTATTTTTTTTACCACCTCCACTCATAGAACCAACTGTAAACTTGAGATTTTTGATTCGATAGCCTAGTCCAACAACAACCTCGCCACCAACAACTTCGGTAAGCTGATTGTTTACAAAGCTTAAGTCAAGTTTACGCGATTTTTTATATTCAAATTTGGCACTAAGGCTATTATGCATTGTTACATCAACTCCAATTAACGGACTGTATTGTTCCATAACAGAAACAATACCAACATCATATTTTGTAATATAATTCTCAGAATTTTGGAATGTTTGATCTGCATTTTCAGGGTCAAAATTAACGTTTGTAGTCCATGATGAAATACTTAACATTGAGCGATATCCATGTGTGATGTTAACACTTCTAAATAGTTTTTCAACAGCTTTAATTTTTGTAAGACCATTAAATGTTACTCGCCAATTTGGAATTGGGAATGTTGGAAATGGATTTCCAATTTTAATATCAGATGCATTTTGACCTGAGTAAGAAGACAAAAATGAATAATAAAGTACTGTTTGTGAGCTTGAGGTATATCCTACTGGGAACATTGCTCCTGCCAGACTATCATAAACTTCTTCACCACTCCACGATTCATTTTCATTTGCCAATCTATATGCTACTTCTTGCCTCGAATCTAGAAAATTAATAAAAGTTTTTGAAATATCAGCAGTATCTGTTTTATCAAATGACGTACTAATTATTGAATACGAAATACTAAAGTTTCCTCCTTCCATTGGTGTAAATTCCATGAACAAAGGGTCGTCCATATCAGTATTTCTAAAATAGGACCGGTAATTACTTGCATAAATACGGTCGCCATCAATATCAATCCTAATTGCCCCCAAAATATCAGCTGTTACTTTGTATGAAAGGGATTCAGTATTTTTTTTGATATATGGATTGTTTAATATTGTATCTTCTGTAATCCAACCATTATTGGCAGCATCCCATTTTATGTCATGTTGATCACCAAAAACAAAGCCTAGCCCTGGAGACGAGGTTGCTAAATTAATACCCATCAAATCTGGTTCATATGCAAAACCTGGAAGTAACTGACCGTAACCTGAGCTATAGGTTAATGATGCTTTTTTTACAGATAATATTGTTTTAATAATTGTTTCGCCAATTATTTTAGCATAATTTACTTTTGGTTTTTCAATTGTGTCGTTAGCAGGTGGCTCTGGAGCTGCACCTCTAACACGTGAAGATGGACGTGAAGACCTTCTTGCAACTTTAGTAAGCTTTTTAAAATATGGGACCTTATTATATAATTTATTAAAATCCAGCTTACCATTAAGCTGCTTTTGGTTTGAGTTTTCAATACTATTTCCCATACGCTGTTGTATGGAAATTGGTGAAGCAGCCCACGTATATACTGCCTGATAACTCATGGCAACAGTAACCCAATTAACAATGGGTAATTTTTTTAATGGTACATTATAGGTTGCTTTAAACGATTGGTTATATCGTTGCATTGTACCACCAGCAAAAATATCATCCCAAACTTCTTGTTTGTATTCTTCCCATTCTTGAGTTTCTTTGTCAGGGTATATTACTGGTTCTCTGATATAAGCATTGGCTCCAGCATTAAATTCAAATGATAATGATCGCGAAAAATCATATTTAAAATCATAGATTCTATTCCAAGCCCATTGTCTGTCAATAGTTGGTTTTATGATAATATCGCCAAGGCTTTTGTTACGATAAAGCATCTTTCTGATAGATCTATCCATATCAGTTCTAAAACTCAATGTTTTTGGAAGTAGATAAAAGTTAAAATCTTTAATAAGTTTTAAATGTTTACTCGAAAGCATTTTTACCTTACTAAGAGGTTTGTAGTTTTTAGGTTTTGGGTTAAAGTTGTATCCAAGTCCACCCCTATACTGATCTTGATCGTCATAAACAAAATCAATATCACGATGGTTGTTTTGTGAATATGCAAATGAAACATCAAGGTTTTCAACATCGTAAATTTTAGGTTTGCTATTACCTCCAACTCTGTCTTTACGCACATTCATAAAGTTTATATTTTGCCTTATGGTATTGTCGATTACTAAACGACGTACGGAGTCTTGTTTATGTTTATCAACATAAGTATCAAGATCTTCTTTAAGTAAAATGTCAGGATCCAAAGGATTGTATAAAGGAGTTATTTTTGTTAAAGCATAATCGTAATGTACTGGAATTCTTACGCCTGCTTTTTCTCCAAAAAACTTACCCACATCAATGTCGGTGGCAACCATTACATTTGTTGTATACTCCAAAGGTATTTGACCAATTTTAGTTTCAAGGCTTGCAAAACCAGCAGACCTATGAGACCCAGATACTACTACTCGTCCCAAATCAGCTAGGTTGACTTCTGTTCTACCTGTTGCTGCCCAACCGGGGTGATCATTAAAATCGGTTAATCTTAATTCATCAAACCATATTATTGCACTTCTCGGACTTCCATCATCATCAAGACCTGAGCGCTGTTTTGGATTACGCACACCTAATAATATACCTTTTACATCACTTATATTAGGACTACCAAGTATTGTAACCTTATTATTGCCAATGTATTCAACATAAGGTTGATCTAAACGCAGATTAGTATTAGGGTCACGTAATGCTACATTCCTATTTTGTTTGATGTGCACCATTTCTTGCAAATCAATATCAAAGTTATTTATTTCGGGCCAAATTGAATCAGCATTATCTGCCGAAGTATACCACTCTGTAAATTCAAGGGGAACTTCATATTCGTAATAGTTATGAGTAAAGTCGGCACCAATCCTTATAAAGGCAGTCATATCACCATATTCTAAATCTTCTTCTTCCAATAATTCTTCGGCATGAACAAACATCTTTAGTCGTTTATATTGCCTAAAATCAAAATCAGTTGTTTTGAATACGCCTCTAGCATCACCATCAAATAGTTCACTTACGTTTAACTCTAACGATTGCTCGTTTTGAAGTACATATGTTGTTGTTCCAAAATTTGATTCGCGCTCAATACCTGGAGGAATTACATAAGGAACTGGTGTGCGTTTTCCATTTTCTTCAATATTTACTGTGGCAACAGTAAAGTTTGTTTCATCACCATAGTTGCCTGAAGGATAATCACCTGGTTCAAGTATTGGATGATCATATCTGCGCCATTCGCCTCTTACAAGCTCAAATGTAGCAAAACGTGTAACTATGGGGTGTTCAAAGTCTTTCATAAACATCCTCATAAATCTGATTGATCTAAAATCACTAATATTACCAATTATATCCTGAGGGTCTCTAACCGGAATTTTAAATTGATACCAGTGAACGCTCGAAATATCGCCATTTGCAAGTCTGATACCAGTTGCCTCATATACATCGGTAATATAATTTTGACCTACTTCCATTTTTGTTGGATCAAGTTCAACCTTATATTGGAAATACCTTTCAGATTCACTAAGCGTGTTATCTCGATTTATATCTTCAACATTGGGATTGTTTGTGGCTGCAGTTGGGTAAGCTTCGGGGTTAAGATTATCGGTAGGTGAATTTCCTTCTGAATTATTATATTTTTTATAACGTTCGGTTACACTTGAGTATTTGGCTTCAATATCATAATCACCACCTCTAAAGTAATGATAATCATCTGTTGATGGGTCGGCATCAGCAACTTCAAAAGCATTTGAATTTGCACCGTATTTTGATCTAATTACATCAAGATACGTAGATTTATACCACGACTGCTCATCCTCTAATAATAATCCATCATAACCTATATCTTGAAAAGTGCGAGCACCACCAGCACTACTAAATGATTCAACCAAAGCTTGTAGTGATGGTATACGCCCCCAAACTGTAGTATCAACACTTTCAACTAATGCAGAAGTAGGGAGTCCGTTTTCATAACTTTTTCTTCCATCTTTAAGTATGTCTTCCGATATTTCACCAAGGTTAATATAAAGACTCCCTTTATTTAGTTGCTCATCTTCAGTAAAAGGATCCATCATCCAAAATTCGATATATTCAATATTTGAAGCTTCGAAATCTGAGGTTTCAATTTCACGCATTATTCCACCCCAACGTGATTTAGGGTTAATCAGGTTTCCATTTTCATCAATACCATCTGAATAGCTATTATCATCTACATCGTAATTATACGACCCTTTTTCTTCGGGAAAATATGCAAGGTTAAATACGGCAATATTGGTTGGAATATTATTTAATCCATTATCCTTATTTGGAAATACCTCTTTTTGTAGAACTTGTCGAACTGAATTTCTGGAAATCTCATTTTTATCAACATTACTAGGGCGGTAACCTCCTCTAACATCGTAAAATAGGGGGTCGATTATGTACCATGCCAGTTTTGCTCGGTTTTTACCATAAGCATACATATTAGCAGCCGTTTGGTCATTTAATTGAGCCTCAGGAAACATGTTTGGCTGCCCTTGTGGAGTACTTGCCATAAACCACATATTTATATTTTTCAGGTCGATGGAAGAAGATGCCCCTTCAAAATCATCAATATATGATGTACCTGTTTGTCCGATTGCTTTTGAGTGCCCTGGAATAAATTGAGCAAATTCGCCATCAACAATAATTTTTGACACTACATTAGTAGAAATCCCTGGAAGTTTGTCAATCATTTTGGTTAGCCATCGTGAGTCAGTACGATAGCTCATATCAATACCCCACATGGTGTTTGATATTGGGTCATCTCCGTAATTTATTTTCTGAGTAAGGGGTCTTTCATGCAAATTTAATAGCGTACCTCCAATATGAAAGTCTTTATTTATTTCGTGATCAACACGTACACCCATCATTCGTTTTTGCTGAACTGCAAACATGGAATTACTCTCAAGCGATACGTTTATTGGCACACCTGAATTCATAATACCATCGTTAATAATTTTAACCCTACCAAGTGTATAATCAACTGTATAATCAACATTTTCAGTTAGTGGAACACCACCAGCAGTAACTTTTACTGAGCCCTGCGGAACATTAAGTGCATTAAGACTAATGTCAGATCCGCCAGTTGAGCTGTACATACCTTCGAGCAAAAATCTGTTTTTATCAGGAAACTGTTCTGCTCCTGATTTTGTCATGGTATACAACGAGTCATAAGCATACATGTTGGCATAGTCAGGATCATCGGGAAATATTGAATCGCGAATATAACTACCAAAAGGCTCTAACTCGGTAAAAAATATTCTACCATTTGAAGCTTGAATTGTACCGCCATTTATGGTAGCTCCATCAATAAAGTCAAACATACCATCTCCCCCAGGTATTGGATTTTGTTGATTATTAAGATTGTCAAGTCCGAAAAGGTGAATTAGCGGAACACCTGTAACACTTTCAGGTCCTTCGGTAAAATAACCTGTTGGTACGCCTTGTTTATTACCTGAGTAAAGAATGTTGAACATGAAATTTTGCTTTTGCACTTGGTAGGCTCCAATTGCATAAACGTTCTTCATCATCAAATCCCACATTGGCATTTTAGTGTTAAGTGTATTACTTTTTAAAAGTTTAACAACTAAATTATTGGGGGCAATAATTCCTTGATCAGAAAATTCACCTACTTGATAAACACTATCGCTACCAATTACAGTATATTGAAAAGCAATTGCAAGCACCTGATCGGTAGCCAAGTAGGTATTAAGTGAAAGGAAACCTAATTTTTGATTAATGGAATATTCATTTTGTCGAAGTTTACGAGCGTTCTCAAGTTTTACATAATCTTCGCCAGCAACAAAGTAACCTGATTTTCCTATTCGTAAGGGGTCACCTGAAAGATACTGTGTAACTGAATTAATTCTTCGCAACTGATTGGTGTCCATGCTACTCATTAAGCTGTTTGAATAGTTTGAAGGCATATTGCCACCAGGCAGTGGGTGTATGTCAGGACTATAAATATCTTTTCGTTCTCCTTCACCAAGATCAGTAAAAGCAACAATATTCCTATTTTCCTGGGTTGCTGCTCCTGTATTTGTAACCCAAACCTCAACTTTTGTAATATTAACATCGGAAGCAACTATGGGTAATGATTCAAGTGCTGAAGAATAATTGTCGCGTAGTTGATGAGCAAAGAAAAAGTGTTTGTTTTGTTCATAATCAAGGGCAGTCATTTTAAACCTTTGAGTTTGTGCGCCTCCTTCAACAGTAATGTTTTTTGTTTCGCTTTGCTGCTGCGAAAAAATTGCGGTTACATGGGTTTTTCCAAATTGTAATTCTGTTTTTACTCCAAATAAACTTTGCGATCCACTAATTAATGTCGACCTTAGAGGAAGACTAACGTTACCAGCCTCAATAAGTTTGATAATTTCGTCTTCTTTACCTTCGTATTTTAGTTTTAGTGTATTCTCAAAATCAAATGAAGATTCGGTATTGTAATTTGCTTTAAATTCTATTTTATCACCAATTTTTGCAACAACATTCATTTGTATTTTCATGTTGAAATCGAAGTTGGTAGTTTTTCGTTGTCTAACATCCAACGCAGGGTCGTCTCTTTTGGTTGATAGTATTCCGAAGCTAACTTCTGCTGAGCCTTGTGGGCGAATATCGATGGTGTTGCTACCAAAAATCCTATCAAAAGCCTCACCGCCAACATAAATTTTTGGAATTAGTCGTTCGCCTTCAGCTGTTCCAGCGGTTTGTGTTCTTTCGTTCCAATAATCACCCACATCACGCTGAAGTTCGTAGTTTTGAAATTCATCAAAATTCATCTCGGTAGGAGTACGGTATTCAAAGTCGCCAATTTTATTTATAAATTCGTAGGTATTTGTTTCGGGGTTGTATATAACTTCGCGATCAATATTTGATGGCGGATTCATAAACAGTGGGCTCGAATTTTGATTATCGATAAACGGATTTCCTGTGAAATCGTTAAAAGGAAAAATAAGATCAACTCCAGTGGAATCAACACTAAAAGTGGAGCTAGTATTGTTTTGTGATATAGCCATTACAGGAAACATAAGTAAAATAGCTAATAAGCTAATAATAATATGCTTAAGTATTAAGAAGTATTTAATATTCCTGTTCAAATTATTCTTTTTTATCACTTATCTTTTAAAGATAAAAATATCTTATAGCATTTTTAGAGCTTCTTTAATTAAGCCCTCAACATCAACTATATTTTCATTTTTAAGTGCTTTATCAATTACTTTTTCAGCACCAAGTTTGTTAAAACCTAATATTAATAAACCTGATAACGCTTCTTCCCTAATTGTATTGTGGGTTTCGTTGATTTTTTCGAGCTCAATACCTGATTTAATTAGTTTATCTTTTAAATCGATAATAATACGTTGAGCTGTTTTACCTCCAATTCCTTTAACTCCTTGTAATACATTGGTTTTTGATTGTGCAATTGCATCATATGCTTCTTCGGTTGTAAGCGACGAAAGTATTAACCTGGCAGTATTGGCCCCAACACCCGAAACAGATATAAGATAAGTAAATAGCAAGCGTTCGTTTTTATCGGCAAAACCGAATAATATTTGGGCATCTTCGCGAACTACAAAATAGGTAAATAGCCTAAGGTTTTCTTGTTCTTTAATTTTGGAATAGGTTGTTAGTGAGATGTTTACCAGATATCCAACGCCACCAACATCAATAACTACATAGGTTGGGTTTTTCTCAACTAGCTTACCCTTTAAATAATCGTACATTCTGTATTATTAATTACTAACTAAACACAATACCAAATAGTTATCAAAATGGCTCATTTCAATAAGAAGCAAAATATTTTAATTTAAAACTATCATTTTGATAGTTAATTGGTACAACTCGCAAAAATACAATTTATCCTGAAAAATCATAGGTTTAAAAAAAGTTATAGCAATTTCAAAAACTAATATTCAAATATTGTTTTTATCATCGTATTTAACGGATTTTTAAGTCTGACTTGTCGGACTAATCCGTTAAATACGATGACAAATATTTTGATTATGTGGAAATTTGTCGTGCACCCACGAAAAACATTCTCGGCCGTCCACATAATAAAAATTCACGAAAAGTGTTCAAAATAACTTTCTTATATAGAAATTTGTAATTTTGCATATATATTCGATTAACTTAACTTGCGATATGGATACATTTAATGCAAAGCAATATGCTTCAAGAGATTTGGAAAAGGAATCAAAGTATTTAAATTTACTTGCCGATAAATTTCCTAATATTCAAGCAGCAAGTACAGAAATAATAAATCTGGAAGCCATATTAAACCTACCCAAAGGAACTGAACATTTTCTTTCGGACATACATGGTGAATATGAAACTTTTAGTCATGTGCTTGCCAATGCATCGGGCGTTGTTGTACGAAAAATAGATGAAGTTTTTGGCAAAACTTTGCGTAAAAAGGAAAAAACTCTGTTGGCAACTTTGGTTTATTATCCAAAGGAAAAACTGGAGTTAGTTCATAAAAATGAAGATGATATTAACGAGTGGTTTGCCATAACTTTGCAGCGTTTAGCAAAAGTAGCCCGTGCTGCAGCATCAAAATACACTAGATCGAAGGTTAGAAAAGCCATGCCTAAAGATTTTGAATATATTATTGATGAGCTTCTTAACGAAAGTGGTGAAGACAAAGAAGAATATTTTGAAGGTATTATAAATTCTATTATAAATATCGATCGGGGTGATGTGTTTATTATTGCTCTTTGTAAATTTATTCAAAGATTGTTGGTTGACAGATTGCATATTATTGGTGATATTTTTGATAGGGGTCCTTATCCTGAAAAGGTAATGGACAGACTTATGAGCTACCATTCAGTTGATATACAATGGGGTAACCACGATATACTTTGGATGGGTGCTGCGGCAGGTAATTTGGCATTAATTGCTAACGTAATTCGTATTTCGTTACGCTACAATAACCTTGATACTCTAGAAGATGCATATGGCATTAATATGCTTCCGTTGGCACGATTTGCCATGAGCCGGTACAAAGATGATACTTGTGAGCTATATGTAATAAAAGGGAAAGCTGAACATTCTGATGTTAGGCTTCTTCAGCAAATGCAGAAGGCAATTTCAATAATTCAATTTAAACTTGAAGGACAAGCCGTTCGTAGAAATCCAAATTATCATATGGATGACAGATTGGTTTTCGACAACATTGATTTTGATAAGGGGACAACAGTTATTGATGGTAAAACACATAAGTTGCTGGATAATAATTTTCCAACAATAAATCATGATAGCCGCTACGAATTAAGCGAAGATGAAAAGCTGATTATGGATCAGCTTAAGTCGAGTTTTATGGGTAGCCAGCGACTTCAAAAGCACATTGATTTTTTATTTACCCGGGGAAGTATGTATTTAACATATAACTCAAATTTGCTTTACCATGGTTGTATTCCGATGAGTAAGGATGGTAGATTTGAAAAATTTGAGATTGAAGGAAAACGTTTTTCTGGAAAAATATTATGTGATATTTTTGACAGAGTTGCTCGAAAAGCTTACTTTAATAGGAGCTTGAAAAGAGAACAAAATACCGGACTTGATTATTTGTGGTATTTATGGTGTGGACCAATGTCGCCATTGTTTGGCAAAATGAAGATGGCAACTTTTGAAAGATATTATATTGAAGATAAAGAAACGCACAGCGAAGGCAGAAATGCATATTATTCTCTTGCTTTAAAGGAAGAAAAGTATTGTGATAAGATACTGGTTGAGTTTAGGTTAGACCCTAAAAAATCGCATATAGTAAATGGTCATGTGCCTGTTAAAGTGAAAAAAGGCGAAAGCCCCATAAAAGCAAATGGTAAACTGTTTGTTATTGATGGTGGAATGTCGATACCATACCAAAGTGTTACCGGTGTTTCGGGATATACATTAATTTATAATTCGTTTGGATTAGTGCTGGTTGAGCATAAAGAATTCCAGTCGAAGGAATTGGCAATTAATGAAGAAAAAGATATTATTTCGAAACGCGTATTTATTGAAACTAATGCGAAAAGAAAGGATGTTGGTGATACTGATGCTGGTAATGAACTAAGGGATCAGATAGAAGATTTAAAAATGTTGTTGGCGGCTTTCCGTAAGGGATTAATAAAAGAAAGTTAATTAGTGTTTGTCCATAATGTCCGATTTCTTCGTTATTCTTGTTTTGAAAGCAGTCATTTACGAAAGTAAACTCCTTGATTTTCAAAACTTCGAAAGCCTCGAACTCGAACATTATGAATCAAACTCTTGACTTTAAAGACGGACTCTAATTGGCATATTGATAAAGAATAATAAATATAGGAAAGAGTAGATTTGAGAAGGATAATGAAATTTGGGGGAGCATTATTGGATAGTGCTTCTAATATTAAAAGAGTTACAGGACTTGTTGAAGAGTTCAATTGTGAGCCTTTGGTTGTGGTGGTATCTGCAATTGGTAAAACTACTAATTCGCTTGAAAAGCTTTTCTTGCTTTCGCAGAATGGCGAAAATATGAATATGGATTTCTTTAAGATTAAGCAATTTCATATTCGGGCAGCGCAAGATATTATGCCACAATTACCTGATGAGTTAAGTCTGGGTTTAGACAATCTTTTTGATGAACTCTGGGATGCATTAAATGCAAAATACACAAATAGATACGAAGCTTATGATAGTATTGTTTCCATTGGAGAAGATCTTTCGAGCTGTATTATTTATCATTATTTAAAAGAATGTAACCTTAAAGTTAGGCTGTTAAGTGCCAAAACTTTAATAGTTACCGATAATAACTTTACCGATGGATCTGTTAACTGGAACTACACTTCAAAAACTATAACATCCAGAGTGTTGCCGGCAATTGAAAATAACGAAATAGTTATAACTCAGGGATTTACCAGTGCTGATATGTATGGCAATTCAACTACCTTGGGTAGAGAGGGGTCTGACTTTACAGCAGCAATACTCGGAAATATATTGGATGCCGATGAAGTAACAATTTGGAAAAATGTACCAGGATTAATGAATGCTGATCCTGCAAAATTTCCTGATGCAGTTAAAATTGAAGGTCTATCGTACCACGAAGCAATAGAACTTGCATATTATGGAGCTTCGGTTATTCATCCTAAAACTATACAACCGCTAAAACAAAAAAATATTCCGCTTTTTGTCAGAGCATATTATGATTCATCTTTATCACCAACATCAATTACTAATGATGCTAGTAATGATAGAAAACTACCCAGTATTATTATTAAGGAAAAACAAGTATTATTATCCATAAGCTCTTTAGATTTATCATTTATTGCAGAAGAAAATCTGAAAAATATTTTTGATGCCTTTAGCAAAAATAAGATTCACATAAACCTAATGCAAAATTCTGCCGTGAGTTTTTCGGTGTGTTTTAACGAAGATTTAGTTAAACTTGAAGCATTAATTACCGATCTTAAATCTAGTTTTAGCTTAAAATATAATACAGGATTGCAGCTTATTACCGTTAGACATTATAATGATGAACTTGTTAATGAGTTGATTGGTAATAACAAGGTTTATCTATTTCAAAAGAGCCGTGTTAATGTGCAGTTTTTGATAAAGCAATAGTTGTAAATCATGGTGACATTCAATCCACATCTGTTGTAAATAAAAAAATAATACCTTTGTAAAAAAAGAACTATGAATATTCAAACTGAGAAACTTGAAATATTAAAGATGATTCTTGAAACAGATAATCCGAATATTATAGAATCAATAAAAAGAATATTTGTTAAAAGTCCAACAACAGACTTCTGGGAAACTTTCTCAGACGATCAAAAGAATGATATTTTACAAGGAATTAGAGAAATTGAGAATGGAGAGATTGTTGATTATAATGATTTGATGGCTAAGCATCGATAGATTATGAGAAGAATTATTCTATCAAAACGTGCAGCCAAAAAACTCAATAAACTACTTAAATGTCTTGAATCAGAATGGTCTCACAATACTAAGAAACAATTTGTTGAAAAATTTGACAAATCTGTTATGCAGATTCAAAAGTTCCCAAATAGTTGTCCGCAAACAGAATTAGTGGAAGGACTCCATATGCTTGTTATTACAAAACAAACTTCGTTACTATATCGGTTTGACACAGAATCAATCAAGATAGTTACAATATTTGACAACAGAATGGATCCTGCCAAATTGCAAAAGGAAACATAACAAACCACGCTTTACAACAACAAATATAGTGCAAGCCACAGTTTCTTTTTCACAGAAAAAAAATTAGTAAATAATCCTCGGGGCAAGCCCACGAGGCATTAAAATAATCAGAGGTGTACATTTAAGTACTTATATAATATACTGTAAATAATGGGTGCACGACAAATTTCCACATAATCAAAATATTTGTCATCGGATTTAACGGATTACACGGATTAGTCCGACAAGTCGGACTTAAAAATCCGTTA
>Ga0164318_10003044_pt1 | contig 15787 bp, 15 predicted proteins | sample GuaBasSedimGuay9_FD_113734 | JGI IMG/M metagenome (GOLD analysis project Ga0164318, IMG submission 113734) | Subseafloor sediment microbial communities from Guaymas Basin, Gulf of California, Mexico - Guay9, Core 4571-4, 0-3 cm | ecosystem: Environmental > Aquatic > Marine > Hydrothermal vents...
TATGAGTTAGAGCTTTTAAGCTATAAATGGCCGGAGCTTTGTTTAAGAGTTAAATGCAGTTCGGGAACATATATTCGTTCCTTGGGGCATGATATTGGAGAAGCTTTAGGGGTTGGGGCTTACCTAGGTGTTTTAGAGAGAATATCTGTCGGTAAATTTTTTCTAGATAAAGCTTATAAATTGACTGAACTTAATGAAAATAATTGGGAAGAGTTTTTGGTTTAGGTGTTTTGAATTAATCTTGTCATTGAATATGCTCAGTAGTATTAAATTGTTTAATAAAATTTTTATATAATATATTATGATGTTATAATATTAAAAATATGTTAAATTTAATCAATAAATAAATGAAGATTAAGAAATTATCAATTATTATTCCTATTTACAATGAAGAAGCAACAATTTTTTTAATATTGGATAAAATTAAAAAAGTTAAACTTGTTAATGAAATTAAAGAAGAGTTAATTATTGTGAATGATTGTTCAACAGATAATACTAAAAAAATAATTTATGATTATAAAAAAGAAAATAAAAATTTAGACATATATTATTTTGAGCATGAAGTTAACAAGGGTAAGGGAGCCGCACTCCATACAGGGATATCTAAGGCGCAAGGAGAATATTTAATTATTCAAGATGCAGATTTAGAATATGATCCTAGTGAATATAATCATTTATTAAAACCAGTTGTTTCTGGTTTTGCAGATGTGGTGTATGGTTCAAGATTTGTGGGGGATAACCCTCATAGGGTGCTTTTTTTCTGGCACACAATAGGAAATAAATTCCTTACATTTCTTTCCAATATATCCACAAATCTTAATTTAACAGACATGGAAACATGTTATAAATTATTTAGAACGGATTTAATACAAAAATTAAATTTAAAAGAAAAAAGATTTGGTTTTGAGCCCGAGGTAACGGCTAAAATTGCCAGAATACCCAAAATTAGAATTTATGAAGTTGGTATATCATATTATGGTAGAACTTATGATGAGGGAAAAAAAATAGCCTGGAAAGACGGGCTACAAGCTATTTATTGTATTTTTAAATACGGATTTTTTAAAGTAAAATAAATGAAAAAATATATTATATTGTTAGTATTCTCAATTTTGAGCTTTATTCTTATAATAACAGTAACTCAAAATTATAATTTAGGCATGTCTCCTGATAGTGTATCTTATCTTGAAGTGGCAAAAAACTTACAAGACGGGAAAGGGATAACTGGTAATAATGGAAAATTAGTAAGTCATTGGCCACCTTTCTATCCTTTGTCGCTTGTTTATTTTTCTAATTTTGTAAAAATAGATATTTTAGAGAGTGCAAGATATTTTTCTGCTTTATTGTTTGCTATTACTTTTATTTTATTTAATCTTATTTTGAAAAAATTTAATTTAAATTTTTTTACAGAATTTTTTCTTAATGCATTGCTATTATTTTCAACTCCCTTGACTGTGTTTTTAATGATGCATTCAGAGGGCTTGTTTTTGGTTTTGTTATTAGCCATAGTTTATTTAATTTTATTTTGGATTAAAAATGATAAAAAAGTATATTTAATAATGTCTGCGATTTTGTCTGGCTTGATGATATTAACAAGATATGCAGGTATCGGCTTCATCGGAGGGATAATTTTATTTCTTTTATTTTTTAAAAAAAATAATCTAAAAAACAGAATTATTAATTCTGTTTTATTTTCTTCCATATCTTTTTTTGTTTTTAGTGTTTGGATATTTTATGCTAGATCGTTTGGTCAAGCCGCAGTTGATCGAAAATTTGTATTTCATATTATTTCATTTCAACACATAGTTGAAATGCTTAATACATTTCTACAGTGGTTTTTCCCGGTGTTTACTAGCTACTTTGTGATTTTTACTTTCATTCTGTTAATTATTTTTTTTGGTTTTAATAAAATAAAATACATATTTTTAAATGTTAATTTTTATAATATTAAATTATTATTTTTAATAACCCTTATAATTTCTTATATTCTTTTTCTTTTTGTGTCCATTTCTTTTTTTGATGTAGCCACTCCTTTGAATAATAGGATCCTAGCGCCAATTTTTCCTTTTCTTTTGATTATTCTTTCTCCTATTTTTGATAGAATGATAGGAAATTGTAGTATAAAAAAAATTATAATTTTAAATATATTAATTTTTGGCATGTCTTATTTGTTTGTAAATATCTATCATGATATGTGTTTAAAAGGATCTGGTTATTCGGGAAAGAAATGGATTCAATCAGAAATTATTCAGGAATTACAAAATAATAATTATGACGAGGTGTATACGAATGAACATTATGCATTGAGACTTTATTTGTCGCATGAAATTAAAAAAATACCAATGTGTTTATTCCCACATACTTTTAAAAAAAATGAATCTTTTGATTTTGATTTTAATAAGTTAAAAGAATCAATTAGCCTAGGTAAGGGCGCGTTGGTTTATTTTGACAATATCCATCAAAAATATTTTTATCCTAGTAGAGATTTCATTTTAAATGAGTTTGAAAATTATGATATTAAAAAATTTAATGATGGATTTATTATAGGTCTGTAGTTTAGCAATAAAAAATATATAAATTAGATTTTTATTGAATGTTCATTATTTTATTCCAAAGAATTTTTCTTATAAAAACAAACACTAATAATAGAACCTAAAATAAAAACCCAAATCATAGATACCACCCTATCTGTAGTCGCTACGGCCGTAGCTATAGCAAAGTCTTCCCCAGCCAATTTAGCAGCATAAGACATCACAAATTCTCTAATTCCAAGAGCTGCCGGAGTTATGGAGATGAAAGGTGATAATAGTGATATAGAAACAATAATTAAAGCGGATGAAAATAAAATCGGCGTAAAAAGCATTTTGTAAATCAAGAAAATTCTAAAACTACCCCAAAAAATTAGAAGAGTTGTCAGAAAAATTATTTTAATGGCAATTTTTTTATTATGTCTAATGATTATCCAGCGAGTAATAGTTTCTGCCCAGTGTTTAAATTTAGGGCTAAAAAATTTTAAAATTCTTTTTGATAAGAAGAAAGGTATAATGGTGATTATACTTAATAGAGTAAAAAATATTATTAAATTAAAATTAAAATTAAGTTGATGTAAAAATTTAAAAAAAGAAGTAAATATAACTACCAGAGAAATAGAAAAAATAATTAATAAATTGTTGAAAATAAAAATTAAAATATAATTTTTGTAGGGAAATTGATGTTTCTTTTTTAGATAAATACTGCGTAAAACTTGTCCCCCCTTTGTTAGAAAATAATTACTATAGTTATTTAAAATACTTAAACTAAACCATTCTTTGATTTTAAGATTAACATTAAAGAGTTCCAGTAGAGTATTAAATATGTACCCGTTTAAAAGAAAGCCAATAAAAGTAAGAGATGATAGAATAATAAATTGATAAAAATTTAAATCTAATATTTTTTTAAATTCGTCTAGATGGTTTTTGATATAAAAATAAGATAATAGTAATATTAAAAATAGAAAAAATAGTTTAATATTTTTTTTGATTTTATTGTTCATGTTTATTTAAGTTGAGACAATGGATTGTCTTTAGTTTTTTTATTAACTCAAAGAGTATTTATTATCTATAAACCAATTTGAATATTTTTTCTCTATATTTTTAATTAATTTTTTGTCTACTTGTTTGTTCCAGGTGCCGTATTTTCCATTAGTAATATGGTTTTTGTGATATAAATTTTTATAGTTGAAATGTTTATTTTTAGATATTCCACTATTATAATTTTCTGTAGAAAGATCATCTAATATTTTTTTAATATTAATGTTTTGAATATTTAATATGTTTGCAATTTTTTTTATTTCTTGATTGGGAGATTCAATCATTGATTCATAGCGCATAGTATAATTTGCCATGGCTTTCCATTTTTTATCTGCATTAATTAAATTTTTGGCTTCCAAAAAGCTTGGTTCGATTTTAAACATTCTTTTTTTGCTTGCCAAAACATCTCTAATGTCACGAAATGAATAAAAAATAATGAATGCTCGTTTTGTGATTATTGGATTAAAATGATGAGTTTTAATTAGTAAATAATCATGTTTGTGAGAACAATTAATATCACTTATCCAACCCGAGTCAAAATCTATATTTGAATAATTGTTTAATAGAATTCTGATGACATTAAATAGCCAGGTGCTAGCAGACCGGGGCATACCAGCAGAGATTATTATTTTGGAGTTTTTATTTATTCGAGTAAACTTATAATTATAATAAAAAATTTTAAATTTAGATTTTAGAAAATTAATTTTAGTCATATCTTTTGACAGTTTTATATTTGTTTATGTAATGTTTTAAAATTATTTTCTATATTTTTACATTTTCCAAATTAATAATTTTATTATTTTAGTTGTAAATAAATTTTTCTGGGTTTAAATATTTTTTAAAATAAGATTTAATTGTCTTATGTATGTGAATAAAAATAAATTTTTTAGAATGTGAAATTATCATTTTATTTATATTTTGTTAATAAAATTTTATTTTTATAATTAGACAGTTTTCTTAAAAATATTTTTATATTATTGATATATTTGCTTTCATGATATTTTGTTAAATTTGCATTTTGGTGAATGTATATTTCATCAATTTTTATTCTTTTTATTAAAGTATAATTATTTTTCTCTAAAAATTTTTGGATATTAACATCACAGTAATTATTCTCAACAGAAATTACCGAGATATTTATTAAATTAAAATTTATTGATTTTAAAATATCTAATTCTCCACCTTCAACGTCTAAACTTAAATAATCTACTTTATTTATTTTATGTTTTCCAAGGACTTGATTTAAGGTTAAACATTCAACTTGAATGACTTTATTTTCTAACTTATCCTTGATAGTTTTTCTGTTAATTCTTTGAAGATGAGTTTTGTCAAATTTATCATATAAACCGCTTAATTGGGATGAGCTCCCATTGATTTCTAAAAAATCTTTTTTTGTATTTTTATCTGTTATGCAAATTTTTTCGCAAATGCAATTTCTGTTTTTTCTTAATTTTAAAAATGCAATTTCTCTAGGCTCAATACAGATTCCATTCCATTTTTTTTCTTTTTCGAAAAATAGGGTGTTAGAATTTTCTATTCCATCATCTGCTCCTAGTTCTAAAAAAAATCTTTTTTTATTATCAACAAAAATTTTTTCATTTAAAAATTTATCTTGACCATACTGACTATAATATTTCATATTTTTAATTTATTTTTTATTATAAGATTCCTCGTCGTCTTTTTACTCCTTTAATAAATTTATCAAAAGTATATTTGACTCCGCCTAATTTTAAAGACTCTTTCATTTGATAAAATCTATAGTTAGCATGATTTAGAATTCCCCTAAAACTGTATTTTGGGGCGAAATTAAATTTTTTTTCTAAATATTTTTCTTCTTTTATTTGAGTAGAGTCGGTTTTTGATTTTTGTCCTTCATATCGCCTCAAGGCTCCTAAGAAAGAGTTTATTTTGTAAAAGCTGTTTAATTTTTCATTGAGTAAAAATCTGAGAATTAAATCATAGTCCATCCCTCTATCCATGTTTTCGTCTAGTTTATTAAGTCTTCGGTGAACTTCTTTTCTCCAAAATGTAGCCTGATTATAAATATTCATAACTTCATCAGGGGAGTGTGGTGTTTTGATTGGCATAGCATAAGTTTTTTCTATTATTTCATCTTTTTTATTTATTGAATACCAGTTGCCATAACAAATGTTTATGTTGGAATTATTTTTAAATATTTTAGCTACTTTATTAAAAGTATTTGGCAAATAAATATCATCTGAATTTTGCCATCCAAAAATATCACCGCTAGCAATGGAAAATCCTTTGTTAAGTGCGTGTGTTTGTCCATTGTCTTTTTCTGAGATCCAGTAAAAAATATATTTTTCATATTTTTTAATAATGTCTATTGTGTTGTTGTTTGACCCACCGTCAATAATTATTAATTCTAAATTTGGATAATTTTGATTAAGGATAGACAAAATAGATCTTTCAATGAATTCTTCTTGATTAAAAGAAGGCATGACGATGGATATTTTAGGATAGTTATTATTTAATTTATTTTCCATTATAATTTAGTTTAATTGACAATAAAAATCATAGTATTTTAGTGCTATTTTTTTCCAGTTAAATTTATTTTGAATCATCTCATATCCTTTATAAGATAGTTTTTTTCTTTTTTCTTCATTATTCAATAGAGCGTTTACCGTATTGGCAATAGAATCTGATTGTTTTTGATTAATGAAAATTCCTGTTTTTTTATCTTCAATGATATCTGTGATACCACCAGAATTTGTGGTAATAACAGGAAGTTTAAAGGACAAAGCCTCTAAAAGAACCATCCCAAATCCTTCTTCTAGACTTGGGTTAATAAGAATATTGGCTATAGTATAATAGGAAAAAATTTCTTTTTTTCTTAAGGCGCCGGTAAAAATAATATGATTTTGTAATTTTAATTTTTGAACTTTTTTTTCAAGTAATGTCTGATCTGGTCCATAGCCGACGATGATCAATTTTGTTTTGGGAAAATTTAATAATATTTTTGGCATAGCTTCAATTAAGTAGAATATTCCTTTTTTAATACTTAATCTACCAACAAATAATAAGCAGAAAGAATTGATATTATATTTATTTTTTAAATTATTAATTTCTATTAATGATATTGATTTTTCTATATTTATCCCGTTATTAATTATATTTATATTGTAATTTTCCGCTTTGTTTTTTAATAGTTCTTTTTGAAGAGCACTACTTACCACACTTATTTTATCACATTTTTTTAAAATAAAACGTTTTAGTATATTAAAATATTTCTTTTTGAGAAGGAAGACATCGCTGCCATGAGCGGTGCAAACTATTTTAATTTTTTGATTAAATATTTTTTTATATAAAACAGCAGCCAGGCCTTGGGGAATAATCCAGTGAGAATGCAGGATGTCAATTTTTTCTTTTTTAACTATTTTTTTAATTGCTAAAATTTGAAAAAATAATGATAGAGGGATAAGCAAAAAATATAGTTTATTTCTCTGAATATTGAATAGCATTCCACCATTATAATGTAGTTTTTCTAAGCGTTCAAAAAAATACTTATATCGATAAATTTTAACATTTTTAATTATTTCTTCTTTTTTTACATTTGGATAGTGAGGCGCTAATATGGAAATATTTATATTCTTGTGGTATTTTTTAATATTTTCAGCAATATCTAAAACAATCGATAATTCAGAATCATCACCAAAACGAGGAAGGGTTGACGCTGTCATTAGGATATTCATTGTGTTAATTTATTGATTGAATATTTACATCAATTAATATTTTCATAATTTATTTCATAAAGACTATAATATCCATCAGTATATAATTCTTTTGCATGTTTTTCAAGGAAGCCATCAAGTGTTTTTATATCCTCATAAATACTGGGATAAATACCTTTGTATTCAGACTGATATTTTTCTAGGCTTTGCCCCTTGTAGCGCGGCCATCCTTTATAGACCTCACTAAGTTTAGAATTTATAATATATTTAATAGAATTTGATTGTAAAAATTTTAAAAACAGCTCATCTCCTAAATTTAAATAGTATCCACTGTGAGCTAAATATGGGTCTATTAATTTAACCAAGACATCATTTCTCTTGATAAAGGCAGTTTTAAAATCGAAAGTAATTAATATTTTTTCTTGATCATCTAGATCCATATTATTAATATAGTCAGAAGTTCCGGAAAAAATAATAACTTCTTTTTTATAATCTTCGCTACTTATTATTCCACTTAAATAATTTATATTTTTAAGGGGAAGAAAGATATAATTAAGTGTTGAAAAAATTAAAAAAGAAATAACTAAAATTAATATTTTTTTATTTTTTATTAATATTTGGGGAAGAAGAGTATAGGCTAAAATAAATCCGAAATAAGCATACCAGGCCCCACCAGCAGAACTTAAAAACCAAAGTAAAAAATAGCCGGAGGTAATTGTTAGCAGGAAAAGAAAGTTTTTTTCTTTTTGTTTGTCCTTATTTTTAAAGAAAAAAAGATAAAAAGGAAAAATAAGAAAAGCTATTCCAGCAAAGTCATGTGCGGGAGTAATTAAAACATTTCTCCCCAGAGATTGATTTAAAATTGTAGAAAGAAAACTTTTTGGATTAATTTCTCCTTTGTGTAAAGAATGTTTTAAGAAAGCGATTTCTCTTGATCTCGTTTGTTGAAAAAATATTTTTTCCCCATTATCTAATTCTTCATTTAGGTAGGATGACTTTTCCCTAGAAGTTAAATAAGGATAAAGAGGTGCTTGAAAATAAATTTGGTTTTTGATTATCCATGGAGAGAAAAAAATAAGAAAAATTAAGCCGGAAAGAAATGTCTGTTTAATGTGATGAATGTTTATTAAATATTTGTTTTTCTTTTTTAAGTTTATAAAAAAAACATAAGCAAACAAAGGAATAACTAAAAAAATAGCTGTATATTTTACACCCATGGCAATTCCCAAAAAGGCACCTAAAAAATATAAATATTTTTTTTCTTTTTTCTTTTGCCATAGATAAACCGAAAAGATAGACAAGAGAAGATAAAAATTAAGAATTAAATCTGTTTTTACAGTATCAATAAAAAATAAATTCATGGGCAGGAAGAAAATAAGGAGAACGGCGATTAGAGCATAATTTTCACTAAACATATTTTTTAAGAAAACATAAAACATAAAAAGCAAAAGAGCCAAGAAGAAGAGGGAGAGATGAATTAAAAAAAAGGGACCTAGAAGTGCTAGAATAAAAGCGTAAAACATCTCTACGTTCTGACCCATATTAGCATGGGCAGTATTTCTAATCGAGCGATATTCACCGTAGGAGAGATAAAGATTGGGAGCGTTAAAATAAGTATGCATACTATCTGAGTCGTAGGGGAGGGGTTTAAAAATTGAAACAAAATGAAGACTAAATATAAAGATTAAAAATATCAAAACAAATATTTTTAATTTTTCCTTTTTAATATTTATATAACTTTTCCATTTTTTTAAATTTCTAAAAATTTCTTTATATTCCTGAAAAGAAAAAACAAAAATTAAACAAGTAAAAATAAATGTGCTTAAAAAATTAAAAATATGCAGAAGCATTAAAATAAAGATTCCCATCATTAAAACAAAAAGACCAATTCCAAAAGAAAAGAAAAAATTAAGAGATTTATCTTCTATGTTTATTTTAAGTAGTGTAAATACTTTTTTTCCTAAGGCACTTATAAAAATGTTTAAGAAAAGCAAAAATGAAAACACTAAAACTATTTTTTGAATAATGTTAATTTCATGATAGAAAAGAGAGGTGCTTAAAGTCTGAAAAGAAAATATCAAAGGTGAGAAAAAAGAAATAAAAAAAAGAAAAGTGGAAATTCCTAAAAATTTTAAAATTGATTTTCTCTCTAGCCTTTTTAAGACTAGGGGCAAAAAAATAAAAAAAACTATAAATCCAGAATAAGTTAAAAATATTTTTAGGTTTAGTGGTTTTATGCTCAAAACGCGGGCAATTAACATTGAATTAACAATAATAAAAGAGATGAGTGGCAATAACCACAAGAGAAGGGAAAAATCAATTTTAAATAGTTCTTTTTTAATTTTATATTTTTTAATAATCTTTAAAATTGATTTTTTAAAAATAAAAAAAATTATCAAATAAAAAGAAATAAAAACTAAAATTGTAGTGAGGCGAAAGATGTAGTGATGATAATAAAGATAAAAACTAATTATTAATAATAAATAAAGCCACAATAAAAATTGAAGCAATCTAGAGATTGCTTTTTTTTGTTTGGGGAAGTTTAAACGGATTTTATTTTTGAGAAAATTCATTTTTCTTAAGATAATAAAGAATTTCTTCGTTTAATTTACGATTATTAGCAATTAAGTCTCCAATTAATCCCAGGATAATTATAAAAAAACCCATTAAAATTAAAATTGAAGCAAGAATTAAAGATTGAATTTTACCGCTGTTATGCTCTATTATAAAAAAATAAATAAAACGCAAGCCCAATAAAATACCTGGAGCCATAATAATAATTCCAAAATAAAAAAGAGTTTTTAGGGGTTTATATAAAAGAATTGCCCTAAGAATGATGAGTCCAGAATTTCTAATATGTTTAAAAATTCCATGGATTAATTTTGATTTTCCGGCTTGACGAACACGAAATTCAATTGGAATTTCAACAATTAATAATTTATTGAAAACTGATTGAATAATTGTTTCGTGAGTATAAGTGTGATTAAAGCGAACATTAATTCGAAGTGCAGTTTCACGAGAGAAAGCCCTAAATCCACTAGAAGCGTCTCTTACTTCTGCTCCGCTTAATTTTCTTAAAACAAAACTTCCGAGCATATTGCCATATTTATTGCCGGCTTTCATAAATTTAAGATTTTTAATTTGCCGATTTCCAATAACAAGATCAGCTTTTTTTTCTAGAATAGGTTTTATTAATTGAGGAATTTCCTTTTGATTATATTGTCCGTCTCCGTCAGTATTAACAATTATATCTGCTCCAAGTCTTAAAGCTTTATCTAGTCCTTTTTGAAAGGTACGTGCTAAACCCAAATGAATTTTATTTATTAAAACGTAAGAAGCTCCAGCGTTTATTGCTCTTTCTTTGGTTTTGTCATTAGAGGCGTCATTTAAAACTATGGTTTCTATTTTTTCAATACCCTGAATTTTCCGAGGAATTTCTTGAAGCACCTGACTAATTGTTTCTTCTTCGTTTCGTGCAGGAATAATTATAATAAGTTTCATATTTTTATATTTATAGAAACATTATTGTATAGAATATTGCTGAATACAATAAAAATCCCATTAAATGATGTTTGTATTTATTTATTAAATTATTTTCACTTAAATAAAGTAATATTATGGTAAATAAAAAAATCAAATACCAAGGTATTAGCCACCCAATAGCAAAAATAAATAAAGCAATAGTTATGAACGATGAATATTTTAATAAAGAAATAAAATCTTTTTTATTTTTAATAAAACTATATAATAAATATATACTTAAAAATAAAAAAATACCAGTTCCAATACTTCTTATGAGTAGTAATTTATGTAAAAAGAAGGATGCTAATATCATTATAAAGGGAGAACAAAACATAAAATGAATTGTGTTTTTCTGATAAAGTAAAATAATATTAAAAATTATTATTATATTGCCTAGGAATATGTAAATAACTATTAAAGATATTATTATTTGCATAAAGCCTAAAGCAATATATTCTAATCTTAATTTTGTTTTTTTTAATTTAATCAAACTGTATATTATTATGAAGGGGAATAGTATAATTGAATAAATTTTTAAAAAAATGAAATAATTAAAAACAATAAAGCTAAAGAGTAATTTTTTAGATTAGCTTCTTTTTTTAAAAACAAAAAACTAAGTAAAATAAAAAAAATCAATAAAACATCATTATGAGCATTAACTAAAAATTCAAAAAGTATTACTGGACAAAATCCATATAGGTAAACAGCCAAATTATTGTTAGTAATTTTTTTTATTAAAATTAAATTTCCTATATTTATGATAGAAAAAAATATTTTAAATATAAAAAGAGTAAAAATTAAACTCGAACTATTAATTTTTGCTAGTAAGCCAGCTATTAAAATAAAAAATGGTCCGTAAACAGAAACTTCATCAGACCAATAATTTAAAAGAGAATCTTTATGGGGATCAATATTTTGATCTTCATAAGTATTGTAGTAGGGGTTTAATTTAAAAACGGAAAATTCTCTAGCTTGTGAGGTGTAAACAAATAAATCTCCTGATCCTAATGGATATGAGAATAAAGAAACTGAGCTTATTAAAACTAAAAAAATAATAGTTATTTTAAAAGTATTTTTATTTGTTAAATATCTGGAAGCAATCGCGTATAGTATATAAGATGAAAATAAAACAATAAGAATTATAATATTGGGTAAATAATTTTTGCTTGGAGAGTAGAGAGAAAATTTTAAAAATGGCTTAAAGTAAATAAATATAGAAAATAGAAATATATATAAAAAGGGAATTATTAATAATTTAATATCATTTTTTTTAAGATTATTTATTTTCCGATAAATTAAATTTATTATCATTTACTTGATGAGAATAAATATAAAAAAATAATATATCTAAAACTACAACTACAACTTTATTTTATATCTATTAAAAACCAAATTATATTTTATTTTAAATAATTCCCAGAAAGAAATAAAATAATCTTTTATTCCGACTCTGCTATCTTCAGAATTTACCCACCTTACTGGGATAATATTAATTTTATAATTATATTTTTTAGCAAGAACAAGAGTTTCAAGATCGAAGAGCCAGCGATTAAGTTTTAGTTTTGGAAAAATTTTATTACTTACTTTTTTGGAAAAAATTTTAAACCCACATTGAGTATCATGAATTTTAATTTTAAAAAGTATGCGTATAAGTAGGTTTCCAGCTTTTCCTAAAAGTATTTTCCAGAGAGGCTGACGAATGATAAGTTTTGTTCTTTTTGTATCTCGTGGATTGCGACTACCAATAATAATATCTTCATTTTTTTGGATTAGAGATAGAGCCTTTTCTATGTGATCAATAGAAGTGGAGTTGTCTGCATCTAGAAAAAGATGGTAATTACCTTGAGCTTGGGCCATGCCCTGTTTTACCGCGTAACCTTTTCCATAATTTTTATCTAAATTAATAGCCTTAATGTTTTGATTTTGTTCACAAATTTTTTTGATTATTTCTTGAGTATTGTCATAAGAGCCATCATTTACAATTATTATTTCATAAAAATAATTTTGCGTTTTTAAATAATTATTATATTTATTTATATTTTCGCTGATAATTTTTTCTTCATTAAAAGCTGGAACGATGACTGATAAATACATAATAAAAAAAGATATGTTTAATATATTTTTAATCATATCTTTTTTACACTAAAAAATCAATTTTTTTATTCTTTTCTGGCAAAAACTTCACTAATTTTATCTTCATATTTTAAGTCCCACTCTGGAGAATTTCTTAAAAATTCGCTTAAATGATTTTTGATATTAAATTTTTCTTCATCAAGTCCAAAAAATAATTTTTCAAACCAAGTAAAATGAGCAACTCTAAATTTACGTAAAAGAAGCAGTTTTATATTATATTCATTTAATTTATTTTCTGATTCATCTTCTTTAAAGAAGGAATCGTATTCTTCTAAGAGAGAGATTCCATTAAATTGGGTCATAGGGAGCCTACCATCGGAAAATAATTGTTTTTCTGGCCAGACCCAATCTAAATAACCACCCCAACCATAAAGATTAAAGAATTGCAAATTAGCCAATTCTTTATTATTTTTTATAAATTTTACAGCTTTGCAAGGGGCAGATTTGCAAAATTTTTCATGAGTAAAGGGATTGTTAATAATTTGTGTGGAAGAAATAAAATAAATGATAGTTAAAAGAATAGAGATTAAAAGAAAAAAGTTAATTAAAATATTTTTTTTAATAAAATTATTCCATGTTTCTTTTAGATATAAGTCTCTAGATGTGAACTGTAGTATTAATGGAAATGAGACTATAAAAAATAAAGGGAAATGACGTCTAGATTTTATAGCTAAAATAAAAAATATAATTGTAAGTGTAAAATGCCAGAAATTATATTTTTTACTTATATTATTTTCTTTTCGTTCTAAAAAAACAAGAATCAATATTGTGATATAAAGAGCGTTATAAAATAATTGATAATAAATAATTGGATAAGAATATGCCGGTAGCCATTCACTAATATGGGTCATGTAAAAAGTGTCACTGTAGGTTGTTAAAAAACTATAAAGTTCAAGACCGTAAGGGTTTATTAACGTTGCTACAAGGGATGCAATAAAAAATAGAACTAATATTAGTACTTCTTTTAATTCTTTGTTTTTTTTCAATATTAGCAAAATAATTTGATAAAAAATATAATAGCCAAAAACCGCAAAACCTATTAAAAATCCAGCGTGAAGATTAGCCCAGGACATAAAGAGAGGTGGTAAATAAAAAAATATTTTTTTACCCTCAGGGCACTTTGTATTTTTTTTATAATCATATTGTAAAATAATAAGAACTAGAAGTATTAAAAATAATAAGGTAATTTCTTGTATCCGAACCCCTAAATGTGGAGCCATGGCTAAAACCCCCAAGCTTAAAAGTAATGCACTTAGTGTTAGTGGTATTTTTTTTGTAAAGAATTTTTTACTTATTATTAATAAAATAAAAATACTAAGGATTGGGAAAATTGTAAAAATAATGTTTAATAAAAAATATCCAAAATTATTATAAATAAAATATGAAATAACATTAGAGAGCCATTCATGATCAACCCATTTTACGCCTTTTAATGTATATAAAAAAGTTTCAATATGAGGGACTTGCTTATTTTCTAGTGTTTCTTGTCCAACTCGTAAATGCCAACCAAAATCAGAATCTAGATAATTAAGAGAATTATTTAGAAGAAACAAAAAAAGTAATATTACAAAAAGAGAGATATAAATTTTAGGTAAATTTTTTATTATTTTTTGCATTTTTATGTTTTATTATAGATTTATAATCTAGTTAATTTTAGCACCTTGTTTGTGATTTGACAAAAAATATGTTAAAATATTATTAATGTTAATAACTTTAAACTTTTTAGATTTATAGTCAGGGAATTTTAATATTCCCGACCACTGCTTTGCTTTTTGGGCATAGCTTGTCTAAAAAATTAGGAAAGGGGGTGAATTATGAAGAAATTATTTAGAAATATTATTATTGTTACTATGGTGGCTTTTTTATTGATTCCTGTTTTAACTCTTCCAGCTCAAGCTCAAGATGTGATTGGATTATCACGTGCTGATAATTTACATTTACAAAATACTGGAGATACTGACCCTCGAGATATGGCCGTTCAAATTGTTAGATATTTGATGACTTTTTTGGGAATTATCGCTGTGGTTGTAATATTATTGGGTGGATTTAAATGGATGACTGCTGCTGGAAATGAAGATAAGGTAGCGGAAGCTAAGCAATTAATTATTGCCGGTGTTATTGGCTTAATTATTATTTTATCAGCTTTTGCAATTGTTACTTTTGTGGTTGGTATGACTGGAAATGCTTTATCAGGACAAGGAATATAATAACTTGTGGGTCCCTTTAGAATTCTAGGGATCCACCTTTGTAGATATAAATTTAATTTATTTGTGTCTATAAAGGTGGAAATTTATAATTAACTATAAAAAAATGTTTAAAAAAATAGTAGCTTTAATCTTTGTTTTAAGTTTATTTTTTGTCGTTATTACGCCAGCCTTAGCACAGCCTGATTTGGGAATGGAAAATTTTGCCGCTGACCTTGGTTTAAATGCAGCTAATGATAGTGATCCTAGAGATATGATAGTTACTGTTGTTAGATATTTCATGACCTTTTTAGGAATTATTGCGGTTGTTGTTATTCTCTATGGAGGTTTTATGTGGATGACTGCTGCTGGGAATGATGATAAGGTCGCAAAAGCAAAAACAATGATTATTGGCGGAGCGATTGGTTTAATTATTGTTTTAGCATCTTTTGCAATTGTTACTTTTGTGGTTGATATGACTGGAAATGCTTTATCAGGGGATGGGCTATAAAGTTTTAAGATTATTGTTGTGTATATTTTAAAATATTAAATAATTTTCAGGAGGCGGTAAATATATGTTTAAAATCAATAAAATTAAAATTTTAGCTATTGCGTTTTTGGTGTTATTATTAGGACCGGTGTTTTTGAGTCCGGTTTTGGCTCAGCCGGATATTGGGATTGAATTTGCAGA
>Ga0164318_10003045_pt1 | contig 15780 bp, 16 predicted proteins | sample GuaBasSedimGuay9_FD_113734 | JGI IMG/M metagenome (GOLD analysis project Ga0164318, IMG submission 113734) | Subseafloor sediment microbial communities from Guaymas Basin, Gulf of California, Mexico - Guay9, Core 4571-4, 0-3 cm | ecosystem: Environmental > Aquatic > Marine > Hydrothermal vents...
CCCGACTTTAGAATGATGTCAGCGCCAGTTTCAATCGTCAGGGACATGTTCAGATCATCAGACAGGGAGACCGGAATGGGTGCTGTGGAGTTGGAGTTCGCAGCTGAGATGCCGTTTATCTCCAGCAGAAAAGCAAGGTTTCCGTCGCCGCTCCAGCCCGGGTGCTGCGCCGAAACCGGCATCACCACTGCGGACCACATCAGTGCGGTGACTATGAACAGGGAAACCAGCGGAACTAGTTCTCTTCGCATCACGTTCTCCTCTCAATAGGGAACTTGGAGTCAGAACAGATGGCGATAAGTCATTGTGCGACGAACAGTTTCAGCCCGAACCGCCACCAAGAACCTCCTCAATCTCCTTGTCGAACTCCTCGTCGTCCTCGGGTGTGAAGACCACATGATGAGCAATCTTGCGTGGCTCGGGGGCCCAATTGATGACCATGCCGAACAGAGATCCTGCGATGCAGGAGAGCACGCTTAGCAGGTAGAACATCGTTTCGGCGCCTCTGAAGGTGGCGATGAGAAGAGCAATCACCACGCCGCCAAGGGCTCCGACTACGATTGTCACTCCAATGCGAGTCTTTGCAGGAAGTGTCGCCTGACCACCGAGGGCATGACCGGCGCCGAGTCCCATTAGAATCGCTGGTAGACTGAAGAGGATGACCTGTTCGTAGGGAATCAGTTGCATCGATGTTCAGCTCCTCTCTTCAGCCTGCACACGATGCCTCATAAACTGCGGCACAGAACCAGCTGCGCTACCAAGCGTTCCAATGAACTATCTCAGTGAGAGCACGCCTGTTTCTCGGTCGCAGTTCCTTCTCGCGGGTCCCGGCGTGTCGAGTAGCGGCTGACAATCTAGACAATGTTAGACACTGAGGACCAAGACACCCCATGACATGACATCACCAACGTCCTCCAATACCCTATCGTCATACTAGTTTCGTCCACCAGCTCACTGATGTTGTAGATACTATCTCTCACCGTCATGTTGTCAGTATCTGCTGCTGCTCGTCGACCTGGTGTGTGTGCAAAGACCATCCGCCGCTGGGATGCAGGAGGTCAACTCGATTGCCTTCGTACTGGAATGTGTGGGGTTCAAGTAGTGTAGGTGGGAGCAGATGATTGAAGAACCACTGCCCCACCACGGTAGCGAGCTCCACGCAGATGTGAACGCCGCGAGAAACATCATTGCGGTTCAACAGCCCAGTACCGTTGCTGGGCGGGCAGAAACCTAGCGTCCCAGATTGTCCAAATTACAATCAACGGCACACAAGCTCGCAGGCAAGGCAGGGAATGCATTCAATCTCTCGCACAGAATCGACTGTTACGGCACCCTGCCAGTTCATGGTTTCGAACACATGCGTGAGGCAAGAGGCCACATGCTTCATGCATGCCGTGCATGCATCTAGCAACACGCTTACCATGGTGCCATGAATCTCACTCCCCGCTCCAGGTCGAGTCTATACGGCATGGCCCCCTGTGATTCCCGCTCATCGACCATGTCTGTCGGAAGTCCTTGTTGATAGGCACGGACAGTGACCACCGCACCGCAGCAATAGGGTGTTCCGGCTGAGCTGCGAACGGTAGCAGCCGTCATGCCACCAGTCAGTCTTGCAAACAACAATGACCAGTGGCTCAAATGATATATGAATAGATTAATGTGGAGTAATGCGAAACGTAGAATAGCCATTCGCATATGATAGATGGCAGATGAGAGAGAAGAGTCGCGGAGGCCTGCGCAATGGAAGATATAGTTCTCGCATATAGAACGAGGAGAGGAGAGGATGTCATAGTTCTTGAGCTCGAGGTGACTCAGATTGACCTATCGTATCGCCACATTAGCGAGATCGACCTCTCTCCGCTGAGCCAGTGTAGCCATCTTGAGGCCCTCGATCTCTCAAGCAATCTCCTGCAGACCGTTGACCTGTGGCCTCTCATGCGCTGCAAGAAGCTCTCAAAACTGATTCTCCGCGACAATCCGCTTACCCATATTGATGTCACACCGCTGTTTGCCTGCCCAATGCTCTCAAACGTGGAGGTTGACCCCACAGTTGAGATTGAGGCACACTATGAACTTGGGATGATGGGAAGAAGACCGCGGCCACTGGATGGCCTACGACGCAGGCGCGCAGTGAAGTGGAGCCATGGCGAGGAGCTTGATCCCCTGCGGACAATCGAGGAGATTAAGAACAAGGTCTATGCTGAACTAAGCGACACATTTCGTAGCCCGGATAATGCACAGGTCGTGGACGAAACCCTGAAGTTTAGGATTGTAGAAGAGGTCGAGCGTGCTATAGAGCGCGAGATGAGTGAGGCAGAAAAGAAGAGGGACTACAAGAGGCTCTTCATTCTTGAGAGAGGCCTCGACTATATTAGGACCAACATGCCCACGTGACTGCAAGAACAGGAATCGTCAGAGGACGCCTAGTTTAAGAGGCGTGTTGACGGTACTCAGAAGGTTGTTGGCTCAGGGACTGTGAGGCGGCGATGGATGGACAGGATTATTCTTCGCTACAGGACATCGAACGGGCTAGAGAGGACCGCAAATATCGACACAAGCGAAACCCGCCTGAGCCTGGAACTGCGTGACATCGAGTCCATTGATCTGATGCCGCTTGTGTGGTGCACAGAGCTAGAGACTCTGAATCTTCAGTACAACAAGATTCGTGAACTTGATCTCACACCTCTTGCAAAATGTACTGCCCTTCAAGAGGTCAATCTGAGTCACAATGACCTGCGTGAGATAGACCTGACACCGCTGAGTTCCTGTCACAACCTTAGGGAGCTCCGGATTGACAAGAACAGAATACGACGTATCGATGTGTCCCCACTCTTCGAGTGCCCAAAGCTTGAGGTATTCAGACGGGACGAGTTTGTCAGCCTTACCGCAAGTATATTCCTACGGTCAATTGGGAGCTGGCCTGATGTACTAATGGATGAATATCACAGAATACTGTGGACGCACGGCGAGTCTTCCGCTAGACCGAGCCGCTCATGAGAAACACTCGACGTAGATGAATCACCTCGGTATGGTGATGACACCATGGATTTGGGACTACAGAACAAACACGTATTGGTGACTGGAGCGGCTGGAGGGATTGGCCTAGAGACTGTCAGGATGTTCTTGGCAGAGGGAGCGAGAATCACAGCTGCCTATCATAGCTCGCTTGGCCAACTGCAGCAGCTCCTCAACGAACACAGGCGCCTACTCACTGTGCAGGGTGACATCAGCAGGGAGGAAGATGTGCGAGGAATCTTCGAAGAGGCGAACAGCCACTTCGGCCGGGTGGATGTGCTTGTGGCCAACGCTGGAATCGCAAATGAAACTGGTGTTGGCGTCGATGAGATGACTGTTGAACAATGGCAGAGGACACTGAACGTCAATCTCACTGGAGCATTTCTTTGTGCCAAGTACTTCTTCAAGAATCTCAAGACATTCAGAGATCATACAGCCGCGCTCATCTTCGTGGGATCGACCGCTGGAGTGTTTGGGGAGGCATGGCATAGTGACTACGCAACTTCGAAGGCGGGCCTGTACGGCCTCATGTTGAGTCTGAAGAACGAGATAGTGTATCTTGCCCATCGTGGACGCGTGAACATGGTCAATCCGGGTTGGACGAAGACCCCAATGGCCGAGGATGCGCTCAAAGACCTTGACATGGTAAAGAGGATACACCAGACTATTCCCATGCGCAAGACTGCCACCACGCATGACATAGCGAGCGCGATAGTGTTTCTGGCCTCCGATCATGCGGCCAGCCACATGAGCGGACAGGCCATCACGGTGGCTGGTGGAATGGAAGGACGAGTACTGTACACTGCCGAGGAGGCTCTGAGCTGGGAGTCTGAGCCATGAGCTCATTTGACAGGCTGGCCATTGCCTACGACAACGCGATAGACTGGGAGTCCCGGCTCTCTCGTGAGATACCATTCATAGAGTCGTATTTGCCTAGGGACAGGCCGGGCAACGTGCTAGATCTGGCATGTGGAAGTGGTCGGCATCTGGTGCGACTGGGAGAAATCAATCACAATGGACTCGGAATCGACCACTCTTCAGATATGATTCGCGCCGCCCGTGCCCTCGCCATGAAGAGGGGAGTAGATGTGCTCTTTGAGATCAAAGACATGCGTGACTTAGAATCGGTTGTCAGTGACACGTTCGACACCGTATTGTGTCTAGGCAACTCGCTTGCGCAACTCCCGACTCTTGAGGATGTTCGGCAGGTCCTCTCAATCGCTGCAAGAAGACTCCGTAGCGGAGGCCACATCATCCTTCAGACTCTCAACTTTGAGGAGATACGTCGGAGCGGTTTCCGCTTCTTTCCACTTCGAGAGGGAAGACTGGAAGACGGTCGCACCGTTGTGTTTGTGAGGTTTTTTGAACATGATCCAGACCGGCCGATGTCGACCCTAGTGATGGCAGGGCTCGTGGGCAGCAATGTGGAGTGGTCGGCCATTACTTCGACTCAACAGGTGCTGAACCTTGACATGCCTATCTTGAAAGGGGCATTGAATGTGGTTGGTTTCTCTGACATTCGGTTTTTCGGCAACTATGACTGGTCGGAGTTCAATCCTGAGAGACATCGCAGTATGGTCTGTGTTGCCTCTCACTGATCGCTGGAGAATGGCGTGACACCGGGGCGGAAGACCTATCTGTAAATGTTTACCAATCTCTGGTAGAGATTTACCTTCAAGCGGCAAGCAAGACCGAAGTGGTGATGTCTGTGAGCCTACTGTCATCTCATGAATCAGTCGTGTGGAGCGAGTTTCACAAGGGTCACACCACAAGCGAGATAGCTCAGGCAACCAGAAACCCCAACTGGCTCCACGAGAGAGGACTGATGACTGAGAAGGACCTAGCTGAGGCGCTCAGGAGAATCAAAGAGATACAGAGGCGCCTCAGGAGGGGCGAGAGAGATTCCGACAGGTCTCGTATGGAGCATGAGCTCGACAGAGTGGCGAGGGAGTGGGCATGGAGCCCCGCCTATGTGTCACGAGTGCTCAATCGGGCCAGGAAGAAGATCGATAGAGTCCTGAGGAACCATGCCACGAGCCACAGACTCGACATCGAGAGTGTCCTCGACTACAAGGGTCTTCTCATGGGATTCGACTACCAAGCGAATGCTCAGGTCTACATTGTCTTTACGCTGGACCTCGGGGTGGTAGTCTGGTACGAACACGACTCCTATGGAGGAAAGCCATGCTCCGAGTGTCCGAAGGAAAAGGCGTGCCGTGTCACACTTGACACAATCATCCGAGAATATGCCATCACCCTTCGGCCTGACGAGGTCGAGCTCCCAATGACACAACAGTCCATCGCGGTCTTCCGCAAGCTGGCTGCAAAGGAGGTACCTCGATACAAGAGAAAGGAGTCTGATTGAATGGGTTGCAAACAGCGGCCGATGACATGGACAATCTTAGACACTGACGACCAGGGTGCCCCGTGAACATGACATCACCAACGTCCTCCAATCCTCTATCATCATATATACCTCCTCCTCGACCAGCTCACTGATGTCGTCGCCACAATCTCTCCCCGTCATGTTGTCAGTATCTGCTGCTGCTCGTCGCCTTGGTGTGTGTGCAAAGACCATCCGTCGCTGGGACGCAGGAGGTCAACTCCATTGCCTTCGCACCCCCGGCGGTCACAGGCGCGTCTCACTGGTCGAACTGGAGCGCGCACTCTCCTCCCGTGCTGTCATCACTGCTCCAACAGGTGACGGGCAACAGCATGGCCTCTCTCCACCCACCACAACCACCACTACCGCCGACACAAGGACCACAGCGGTATATGCCAGGGTCTCATCTCACCGACAGGCACGAGATGGCGACCCAGGTTGAGGCACTGAAGCTTGCTGTACTATCTCTCACAAGGGATGTTGAAATGCTGTCTTGCCGTGCTGGTTGAGCCGCTGTAGATGCATCTGGAATGTGCATTTTCGACAGTTTTGACACCAAGAATGGTCGTGCGAAAACCTAATAATCGCATTTTCGAACCTAGCTATGGGACTTGCTACACGAGGACACTCACTCACAGAGTGGGAGATTGGCCCTCATAGTGAGGCTGGCTCAACTATGTGCGGGTGGAGCTCGCATGGGCCACCGATGAGGGTCCAATGTTAGAGTTCGAGAAAGAGGTGCGGTGCCATGCCGTGGGTGACACGTCGAGACATGACACTGGATACCACACGGATCACCGTAGTAGGTGGTGGGCATGCAGGACGCGGCCTAGCGGCCTATCTCTCACTCCAAGGGTACGAGGTCACACTGTACAATCGGACTTTTCAGAATGTGGCTGGAATTCACCAGATTGGCGGTCTCCACGTGACGGGAGTGATTGAGGGCTTTGCTCCGCTGCATCTCGTCACCGACGACATGGGTGCGGCAATCCCGGGTCGTGACATGATTCTGGTCACAGTACCGGCTCATGCTCATAGATGGATTGCGGAGAGGATGGCCCCGTACCTCGAATCGGGACAGCTGGTACTCCTTATGCCTGGGCGCACAGGTGGTGCACTGGAGTTCTCACGAGTCCTCTCACTGATGTCATGTGAGAGCGAGATACTCCTAGGTGAGGCGCAGACATACAGCTTTGTGTCACGGACCACTGGAGCTACATCCGTTCACGTGTCGGAGATAAAGAACTTCGTCCGTGTGAGTGCATTCCCTGCGATTGGGAACAGACGATTGTTGCGCCACTTACGAAGGCTCCCTCTGTCGTTCGAGCTTGCAGATAACGTCATGGAAACTGGCCTGGACAACATCGGTGCAATGCTGCATCCGGCTCCCACAATCCTCAGTGCAGGACTGCTTGAGTCTCGCGGCGGGGGATACAACCACTATCGCGATGCAATCTCACCCACGGTGGCCCATCTCATAGAACGAATGGATGCTGAGAGGGTTCAGGTTGCTGAGGAGCTGTCACTGTCCCCTGTGACGCTGGTCGAGTGGCTGAGAGAGTCCTATGATGCCACAGGAAGCACGCTGTACGAGTGCATCAGAAACGTCAAGGCGTACGAGAACGTTGGCAGCCCCTCCAACCTTCATCATCGATACGTCCTCGAGGATGTCCCCACTGGTCTCGTGCCTATCGCCTTCTTGGGCCGACTGGTCGGGGTGAAGACCCCCACCATTGACACTGTGATCAATATGGCCTGTCACCTCTATGAACGGTCATTCTGGCGTGAGGGACGCAACCTTGTCAGACTTGGACTTGAGGGCCTTACGCCAACCGAGGTGATTGAGTACGTCTACACTGGTGTGAGGGCCACAGAGGTTCCAAGTATTGACGAGCTGTGGAGCGTCTACGGGATGGAGGTGGACGAAGTATGAAGATACTTGCCGCAGCAATTGGAAATGATGTTCATGTTGCAGGTGTGTTATCGTTCCTATCTCAGGCTGAGGCTGAGGGTCATGAAACCATCTTTCTTGGCCCGGCGACTCCCATTGAGGTTCTCATCGAGGAGGTCAAGAAGCACAATCCCGACATGATTGGGGTCAGCTATCGTCTCACCGCTGAGAGCGCTGAGGGTCTGTTCGCAGAGCTTCAACGGGCGATTCGCAGTGAGGGTCTTCAGGACAAGCGCTGGGTGCTGGGTTGCACTGCTCCGGTCGAGAGGGTCGCCCAGCGGTTTGGCATGTTCGAAGAGATATTCACAGGCTTTTCGACAGCCGATGACACACTCGCGTACCTCAGAGGGAGAACTCAGCTGAGTTTCGAAGAACAGTTCCCCCAAGACTTGGTCACAAGGGTCAACGTGAAGGCTCCAGTCCCAATCTTGAGGCATCATTTCGGCCTGCCATCTCTGGAAGAAACAATTGAGGGTGTGGCAAAGATTGCAGAGGCACGTGTGCTGGATGTCATCTCATTGGGTCCGGATCAGAATGCTCAGGAGTCTTTCTTTAGACCGTCTGAGATGCGTGAGTATCTAGTCGGAGATGGTGGCGTCCCCCTTCGGAGTCGTGAGGACCTTGAGCAGATATATGCTGCATCTCGTCGTGGCAACTACCCGCTCTTGCGTTGTTACAGTGGTACGCGAGACCTCCTAAAATGGGCTGAGATGTTGGAGGACACCATCAACAATGCATGGTGTGCAACCCCATTGCTATGGTACAGTGAGCTTGATGGCCGAAGTAAGCGTCCGCTTGAAGAGGCAATCCGCGAGAACCAGGCGAATCACCGCTGGCACGCAGAACACGGTATCCCTGTTGAGTTGAACGAGCCTCACCATTGGAGCCTCAGGGGGGCACACGACACAATTGCGGTGGCAATGGCCTACCTATCAGCATACAACGCAAAAGCCGCAGGCGTAAAGGTATACGTTGCTCAGTACATGCTCAATACACCTCTTGGGACCTCGCCCCGCAACGACCTCGCAAAGATGCTCGCCAAGATTGAGCTTGTTGAGTCACTTCATGATCAGGACTTCTACTCTCTACGTCAGGTGAGACCCGGTCTGTTCTCATATCCCCCCGACCTTGACATGGGCAAGGGTCAGCTGGCCTCCTCAATCTATACAGGAATGATGCTTCACCCTCACATAGTCCATGTTGTGGGCTACTGTGAGGCCGATCATGCGGCCACAGCCGAGGAGGTCATTGAGAGCTGCAAGATGGCCCGCCGTGTGATTCACGACTGCCTGCAGGGACTTCCGAATCCGCTTCAGGACAAGGCAGTGTGGCAGAGAAAGGAGGAACTCATTCGCGAGGCGAGGTTGCTCGTCCGTGCCATTGCCTCGCTTGCAGATTCTGATGTGGCGGACCCACTCACAGATCCCAAGACCTATGTCCGGGCTGTCAAGTTGGGTCTCTTGGACGCCCCGCATCTAAGAAACAACTCGATTGCACGCGGCGAACTCAAGACGCGAATGATTGACGGTGCATGCGTGGCTGTTGATCCTGACACGGGCGAACCGATCACAGAGGAGATGCGTCTTGAGATGCTGGACTTCGACGTAGAGTCTATATCGTTACTGGCGGGATAGACTGGACGGCCCACCGACTCATCACTAAACTAATATGCATGTGACATTGGAGCCGGCTTGAGGACTACGTGAGTTCCTCTTTGCTCTGTACCTGAGCACTACGAGGCGGTGAACGGAAAAATGACGGTAATCGCTTTTGCATCGCTTGGTGAGAATATTGACAGTGACTTGTCCCCACACTTTGGCCGGTGTCCCTACTATGTCTTTGTCGAGCTTGATGGCTCAAATGTAAAGGACGTGTGGCTGAAACGCTCACCCTTCATTGACGGCCACAACCCCGGGCAGGTACCACAGTTCATTGCCAATGCTGGTGCAAATGTGATTGTGTCCGGTGGAATGGGCTGGAGGGCAATCGACTGGTTTAAGCAGCTGGGCGTCACACCAATCACTACTCAGCCCCGCAAGATTCGCGACATCCTTGATGACTACATTGCGGGTCGTCTACAAGGAGCGCAGTCCTGCAGCGAGAGCGAGGAGCACGCGCATGGTCATCACTGAATCGGTAGTGGATTTGCCAACAGCAGACTATCGCTTGAGAAGTTCCTTGGCCTGTTTCACCACATTGTCGACGGTGAAGCCGAACTTCTCGAATAGGACGAGGTAGGGTGCAGACCGTCCGTACTCCTCCATCGAAATCATCTTGCCCTCCGGGCCAATCCACTTCTCCCAGCCCATCGAAACACCCGCCTCCACAGCAAGGCGCCTTCTGATACTCGGCGGCAGCACTGAGTCACGGTACTCCTGCGTCTGTTCCTCGAACAAGTCCCAGCTCGGGAAAGACACAACACGCACACAGATGCCATCTGCTGCCAGCTGTTCACCCGCTTCAAGTGTAATGTGAACCTCTGACCCCGAGGCCATCAACACGATTTCTGGAGGCCCATCACCTAGGTCTGCAAGGACGTATGCGCCGTACCTCAGACCCTCCGCAGAACCATAGTTCCTGCGGTCGATGACAGGAACGGTCTGTCTGGTGAACAAGAGTGCGGTGGGGCGGTCGGTCCTTGACAACGCGACCTTCCACGCCTCAGCAACCTCATTTGCATCAGCTGGTCTAATGACCGAGAGTCCTGGCATTGCTCTTAGGGAGGCGAGATGCTCGATCGGTTGGTGAGTGGGGCCATCCTCGCCGAGTCCTATGCTGTCGTGACTGAACACCCAGATACTGGGATAATGCGACATTGCTGACAGGCGAATGGGCGTCCGCATGTAGTCGGAGAAGATGAAGAACGTCCCGCAGAAGGGTCTCAGGCCTCCGTGAACCGCCATTCCGTTTACGATGGCGCCCATGGCATGTTCCCTGACACCGTAGTGGATGTTACGACCGGTGCGGTTGTCTGCTTGGAATGCCGTTGTGCATTCCATCCAAGTCTTGTTGGAGTGGGTCAGGTCGGCCGATCCACCGATGAGTTCCGTGAGCGTTGGTGCAAGCGCATTGATCACCTGGCCTGAGGCAGAACGTGTTGGCATCCCCTTTTCGTCAGGCTCAAACGTAGGGATGAGGTTCTCCCAGCCCTCTGGCAGTCGTCCGTCCAAGCGCCGTTCCAGTTCCTCTGCGAGTTCTGGATACTCTGACTTGTAGGTTTCGAACCGTTTCTTCCAATCATCTTCCGCTTCCTGCCCCTGTGAAACTGCCTCTCTGAAGTGCCTCAGGACATCGTCAGGGACGTAGAACCATGGCTCGGTGGGCCACCCCAGTCTGCGTTTGGCGCCAATCAGCTCCTCCTCTCCCGGGGGAGCACCGTGAGACTTCTCAGAGTTCTGAATAGTTGGAAAGCCGTATCCGATGTGTGTCTTGCAGATTATGAGGGATGGCCTATCGTCTGCCTTTGCTGTCCGTATGGCGCTATCCACCTCTTCTACATCATTACCATCCTTCACGACCCGTACGTGCCATCCCTGTGCCTCGAAACGTGCTGCAACATTCTCTGAGAATGTGATGTCAGTGCTACCGTCAATCGAGATGTCATTGTCATCGTATAGCAAGATGAGCTTACCTAGTTTGAGATGTCCCGCCAGCGAGGCGGCCTCTGACGAGATTCCCTCCATCAGGTCCCCGTCTGTTACAACGGCATACGTATAGTGGTCGATGATGTCATGTCTTGGTCTGTTGAACACTGCCGCCAAATGGGCCTCTGCAATAGCCATCCCCACTGCGTTTCCAACACCTTGGCCAAGAGGTCCAGTAGTCACCTCTACTCCCGCTGTCTTCCCGTATTCCGGGTGGCCCGGAGTCCCACTGTTCCACTGTCTGAACCGTTTGATCTGGTCAAGTGTAATATCGTAGCCAGTGAGATAGAGCATGGAGTAGAGCAACATGGATCCATGACCGCCAGATAGAACAAACCTGTCCCGGTCTGACCAGTTGGGGTTCCTTGGATTGTGCTTCAGGTGTCGCGTCCAGATGGTGTAGGTGAGTGCTGCAGCACCCATGCACATCCCGGGATGCCCTGAACGGGCCGTCTGAATCGCGTCTGCGGAGAGAAATCTAATCGCATTAATCGCCCGGTTCTGAAGATCTTGGGGGGCTGTCATTTTCGGTTCTTGTCACTCCGGTGAGTTGAAGGGTTCTTGATTGATGGCAAGAATATGGTCCCAATAAGTGCACCTATTGGCGCTCCGTCTGTTCGCCGATACTCAAATGGTAGTTACTCCACCTCGTAGTTCTGGGCCTTGTTGAATGCGCGAGGCGTCGAGCACGGCAGGCTCACAACAATGTTCATCGTGTGGTCCGGGTGCTATCGCTCCTCAAGAATCCGACGTACTCGTGTGGATATCTCTTCAATGATTCTCTCTGGTGAGAGCTGTCTTCTGAACCATGTGCGCTTGCATTGGTCTTTAAGTAAGGCGCCAACCCGGAATGGTCTTCCACGCATTGTGAATTCGACCACGGCATAAGTACCGTCGGGGGTCCGTATGACGACACTCGAGGGGCTCGATAGTCCCACGTTCGAAGCTGCTCTGTGAGCGGTGTCTGCAATCAGTGCCGTCATTGCCGCCATTGCTGTGACCATCGATTGGTCCTCGGCCATTGAAGCAATCACCAAGCCTCTCTCATTCACTATGACACATCCACGCATGACATCTCCGTACCTGCGATTTGTCCCAATAAGCACAGTGTCAATCTTGTGTTTTGTGCCCACAACTCCTGCTGCGCTCTGCACCGTGCCACAACCTCCTCATGTCATGGTGTCTTGGTGAAGCTTTACCTCCCAGCGATTGACAATCTCAACAATGTCACGTGAGAGGTTTTCTATCTCAAAAGATACAAGACCCAACTGGACCGAATGCGGAAAGATGCATGTCAAGAGTACGTTCTCTGCCACATGTTTCAGGATTATTGAGAACGCCTCTTGGCCCTCGGCATCTTCAGAGTCCACCAGCACCTGTCTGAACAGATTGGTACTATCGACGAGTTTGATGAAGTCTTCTGATATTGTGATGAGACCTGCGGACATGGCGCTGACCGCCATCTCCACATTCTCCGGCATCCCGTCGTAGAACAATCTATGGGCAATGATGTATCCATCGACTGTGAACACCGTGATTCCCCAGACCGGCACCCTCATCTCGAATTCCGAGAGCTTCTCTTGAATCTCCTTTGCCGGGAATGTTTCAGATGTTTCGCTCACGGTCCGATTCCACCCCCATCGTCATACAGACGCAGTGGCTGCCCCTTGAGCGAGAGCGGCGCCTGCGGCCGTTTCGATCTTCTTCAATAGCATGCCCAAAGCACTCTTCGCAGACTCCCTGTTCTTCGCACACATTCCTGTGGCATGTGGGACTCCGAGCCATGTTGCAACCTGTTCCGGCGAGGCCGCATCGGGGCGGTCCTGCTTGTTGGCAATCACCTCAAGAGGAATGTCGCCGAACGCGGCCTGTGTTTCCGCGAGTATGGCGCTGGCATCGCCAACCATCCCATAGTCTGATGAATCGATAATCATGAGCACGCCATCCGTGTTTGCCCGCATGGTGTCTCTAACGAACTTGAAATGCAGCTGACCCGGAACCCCCCTGAGTTCGATATCCTTCACTATCCATCCGTCATATTCATCTTTTTCTCTCTCGAACTCCTTCTTGGGAATGATAAGCCCGTCGTGTCCAATCTCCTTTCTTGCCCATACCACCCGTCCCAAGTCGAAACCTGTGGTGGTAGTGCTCTTCTCCCCACGGTAGGGCTCCTTGAGATCACGCTCAACGGATATTGCATCTGGGTCCAGAGTGTGAATGAGGGTGGTCTTACCCGCTTGGAATGGCCCCGTCACATAGACCTTATAGTCATACGCCTTCAGTCTGCGTGCAACCAATCCATCGACCTCCGGAGAAACATTTGACAGGGGTGGTTTTGAGAAACCACCCTGTCACCGCCCTAGAGAACAGCCTTGACCTGTTCGACTGCCTTGTCCATCTCGAAGTCAATGAGGCCAATCTTCGCATCTGGTGGTGCCGTAGCTATCAATGCGGCGTCGCCCGCCTTCCTGAGAAGAATCAGGCGTTCGGTGCCCTCGATGACCATGCTCTTCGGCTCGCCAGCGCTTAGAGAGGAGCCTACCCTGCTTCCAATGGATATCAGAGCGGCTGCCATTGCAGAGACTGCCTTCTCGTCCGCATCCTTGGGCAGGGCCGCACACATCAGCTGGCCCCGGACGCTCACCAAGGCGGCCCCGTCGACTTCGCTGTTTGCCTCCAGCGACTTCAGAATCTCGGTCAGTTTCTTCAGTTTCGCGCTCACGGATGTTCACCTCTCATGTTTCGCGAAGCGGGCAAGACTTGCAGCTTGCCTCGTGCACATACACCTCCTTCTTGGTGCACCAGATTTGCCCGTGACTGCTTTTCTCTCCCGCGTACTTGCAGTCTACCATTGCTCATCACTCCTCCACCTTGATTGTGAAATAGCATGAGTTCGTTTCGGGCTTGAACTCATACTTTGTGATCTGGAGATTCTTCCCTGTCGTCCTGTTGATTATGGAATACAGGATGGCCATGATTGAGCATGGCGGGATGATATCTCGCCCCTCGCCTCGTGCTGCATGGCCCGCTTGTGTGAAGACGCAGTCTCCAAGATCGAGCACAATCTCAGTGTCGCTGGCTGATGTCACGTTCATTCGCTGAATCATTCCAGACTTCATCATCTCGTCCATGAAAGACTCCGTGATGCTTTTCACGTCGTCCCCTTTGACTTGCAGTCCTAGGTCGTTAAGGATTCCTCTGATGTGCTCATCTTGGAAGGCATTGGCAAGTTGAGACCATATTAGTGAGAGATTGATGCCCATGTTCTCCATGGACAAGACAAGGGCGCTTATAGCCGCGTTACTAATGTTGGTCAATTTCCTTGCATCCATTGCACTTGGCCCCCTGAACTACATGTGATCCGCACGATGTAGTCCAAATACCTATGGTGCACAACTCGTTATTATATATTATTCATGTCTTACTAGATGTAAGATAAAGAGCATCGATACACAACACCGATATCCTGCCAATGGGGGTTCACAGGCCCTTTTCCAAGGTCATCATCACAGCATCATCAATGGCCTTCTGGAGCGGCGGGGGCAAATCCGGTGTCTTGAGATGCATGAAACCACTCACAATCAGTGATGTGGCCTCCTCCTCGGTCAGTCCTCTTGACATGAGATAGTTCAGCTGGTCTGCGCCAACCTTGCCCACAGTTGCCTCGTGGCTCAGCTCTACCCCCTCAGCCACAGCTTCCAGCATGGGAACAGCCGCGATTCGTGCTCCCTCATTGAGCAAAAGGCCATTGCATTCCAGTCGCCCTCTTACACCCCCGGTCTTGCCGACAAGCTCGCCACGCGCAATGATCTGAGCGCTATCGGTTGCAATACTGCGTGATATCACCTTACCACGAGCACCTTGAGCCTCGAATACCAAGGCACCACCCACATCATATCGTGATGGCCCCGTTCCATAGACTACGGAGTAGAGGTCTGCACGTGCATTTCGGCCGACCAGTCTGACCTTCGGATAGGTCTGCAGAGACCGTGCAGGGCTGAGAATCGCATAGTTCGTGATGAACACGCCGTTGGTTTCAACGATTGCACCAGTCCGAGGCCGGACATCTATCTGCTCGTTCCACTTATGGATCATCGTAAAGGTGAGCTTCGCGTTCTTCTTTACATAGAACTCCGATACCCCAAGATGCAGAGACCTCTCGACCTCACTAGGTGTGGCGCACCCCGTAATAATATGGAGTTCCGACTCCGGCTCTGCAATGATTATGTTGTGGACGTTCTGAACCGACCGACCTCTCTTTATGACTAGGCAGGTCTGAACAGGCATCTCGATCCTCTTGCCCTCGAGAGCACGAATGAAGTATCCACCGTACCCCTGGAGTTCGCTTGCTGCGGTATACTTGTCAGCATCGACGGGAAATGCTCTCCACAGATAGTCCGTCAGCCAATCATATTTCTGTAGGGCTACCGGTGTTGGGAGAACCTCAAGTCCTTCTTGCTTGATGAGAACATCCGCCAAGAAACTCTCATTGTCAAACTGCATGAACGAGCCTGCAACACTCTGTTCAGTGGGATCGAATCCAACTTCTTCTGCAAGGGCCTTGTCTTCCTCAGGAATCTCCTCGATGTTTAGCGTCTTGGACCCCACCATATCAAACTGGTATTCGGAGAGGTCGAGGTCGTTTCCGTACTTGGCAGGTCTGTTCAGCGCTCTCTTGGCACGTTCTCTCACATCATCAGTGCTTGTCATCGAGTATCGTACCTCCTCTATGCGGTGACCTCTCCCAAGAACTGCTCGTAGCCCTTTTCTTCCAGCTTTGGAATGAC
>Ga0164318_10003046_pt1 | contig 15774 bp, 13 predicted proteins | sample GuaBasSedimGuay9_FD_113734 | JGI IMG/M metagenome (GOLD analysis project Ga0164318, IMG submission 113734) | Subseafloor sediment microbial communities from Guaymas Basin, Gulf of California, Mexico - Guay9, Core 4571-4, 0-3 cm | ecosystem: Environmental > Aquatic > Marine > Hydrothermal vents...
GTGTCAGGTCTTATAGCGCTCTTTACGTCCTGGGGATCAACTTGACCATACCGGTCCACGGAAAGCACCGTTACCTTTACCCCCAGCTCCATCATGTATATGAGGGGGTTCAATACTGCGGGATGTTCAACAGCACACGTGATAATGTGGGTGCTCTCAGGGGATCTGAAGTCAACCATGCCCTTTAGAACCATATTGTTGCTTTCAGTCCCCCCAGAGGTGAATATAATCGATTCGGGCTTGGTGCCCAACAAATTTGCCACTTGGCCTCGGGCCTTTTCCACCGCCTCTCTGGCCTCTATGCCCAAGGGATAGTCACTCGACGGGTTTCCGAACTTTTCGGTGATATAAGGGGCCATTGCCCCAGCGACTTCCGGGGCCACGGGAGTGGTAGCATTGTGGTCAAGATAAATGTAGTTGTTAGGAACTTGTGTCATTGATCAGTTACTCCCAACAATCTAGGCTATTTTAGTGTAACTCCTTATCATTGTCATGTACACCATATTTTTGCCAATTGACAAGCTATGCTTTTAAATGATACCTCTATCCTGTTTTAGGGATGGTCTTTAGGATTGATGCAGAGGCCTTTTAACCGGTGATGGGGTCAGGAGGAAATAATTATGGTAGCGGACAATAGCAAAAAATTTATTTTGTGGTTTGAGGAAATAGGCATTGAGGACGTTCCTCTTGTGGGAGGGAAAAATGCCTCTTTGGGTGAAATGTACCAGAAGTTACACAGCAAGGGCATCAGGGTTCCCAATGGCTTTGCAATAACAGCCTACGCTTATAGATATTTCCTCAAATACGCCGGTATTGAAGACGAGATCCGCAAGATCCTCAAGGACCTTGACACACACGATATCAATAATCTTCAGCGCAAAGGACGCCAGGTTCGAGATGTCATAAGGCATGCTGAATTCCCGCCGGATCTCACCCAAGCCATTTACACGGCCTATGATAAGCTTGCAGAAGAATTTGGCCAGGGGGGAACAGACAACTTGGACGTTGCGATAAGGTCTTCGGCCACGGCGGAAGACCTCCCCGATGCCTCGTTTGCAGGGCAACAGGACACTTACCTTAACATCCGAGGAAGGAGAAGCGTCCTGGATGCATGCCGGAAATGTTTTGCCTCGTTGTTCACGAACCGGGCTATATCCTACCGCCATGATAAGGGATTTGGCCAGTTTGACGTCTCGCTATCGATAGCTGTCCAGAAAATGGTGAGAAGTGACTCAGCTTACAGCGGGGTCATGTTTTCAATTGACACAGAAACTGGGTTTAAAGACGCGGTGTTGATCACAGCGGCCTATGGGCTCGGGGAAAACGTGGTTCAGGGGATAGTTAATCCCGATGAATATTATGTTTTCAAGCCCACGCTCCGGCAAGGAAAACGTGCCATAATCAGCCGCAAAGTAGGAGACCGGGATATTAAAATGGTCTATTCTATGGATGATGAAAGCACGGTAAAGAATGTGCCCACAACCCTAGCAGAGCGGCATCGTTATGTGCTTGATGATGATGAAATACTTAAATTGGCTGAATGGGCGTGCATTATCGAGGACCATTATAGCCAAGAGGCAGGTTATTTCAAACCCATGGACATAGAGTGGGCAAAAGACGGTGACGGCGTCAATGTGGGAACCGGTGAATTGTTTATTGTTCAGGCGAGGCCGGAAACAATACACTCTCAGAAAGACAGCAATGTGTACGAGACTTACAGGCTGCTAGAATCCGGTCCAATTCTTTGCTCGGGGACTGCAGTAGGAACCAAGGTGGGACAGGGGGTTGCCCGGGTCATCAACTCCACGCTCGAGATGGATCAATTCAAGGAGGGAGAAGTTCTTGTCACTACCATGACTGATCCCGACTGGGAGCCGATCATGAAAATAGCGGCTGCAATCGTGACAAACAAAGGGGGTAGAACCTGCCATGCCGCTATTGTTTCGCGTGAATTGGGCATCCCTTGCATTATAGGAACAGGCAATGCAGACGAGGTAATCAAGACAGGCCAAGAAATAACAGTTTCCTGCTGCGAAGGAGAGACAGGCCATGTATACGACGGCATACTCAAGTATGAGGTGGAAAAGCTGAATCTTGAAGAATTGCCCAAAACCAAAACCAAAATCATGATGAATGTGGGCATTCCAGAGCAGGCATTCTCGCAAGGCATGATACCTAATGACGGCGTGGGCCTTGCCAGGGAAGAGTTCATCATCAACAGCCACATTGGTATACATCCTTTGGCCTTACTGGACTACGATAAGTTGAAGGAAAAAGCGAAGACTGACCAGAAGGTCGCCGGGGTGGTGTACAAGATCAATGATATCACGAGTGTTTATGAAGACAAGAAGCAATTTTTCATAGATAAGCTTGCCGAGGGGATAAGCCGAATAGCGGCCGGGTTTTATCCTAACGACGTTATCGTCAGGCTTTCGGATTTTAAAACCAACGAATACGAGAACCTGCTCGGTGGGTATCTTTACGAGCCCAAGGAAAGCAATCCCATGATCGGCTGGAGGGGCGCGTCAAGATATTATGATGAAAACTTCACGCCTGCATTCGAGCTTGAATGCCTTGCCTTGTTAAAGGCTCGGAACGAGGTGGGGCTTACCAACATAAAGGTGATGGTACCTTTCTGCAGAACGCCGGAAGAAGGAAAGAAGGTTATTGAGTTGATGAAGCGCTTTGGACTGGTACAAGGGGAGAACGGCCTAGAAATATACGTCATGTGCGAAATCCCTAGCAATGTTGTTTGTGCTGATGAATTTGCAGAGATCTTCGACGGTTTTTCCATAGGCTCCAATGACCTGACGCAGCTAACGTTGGGGCTTGATAGGGATTCCTCATTGGTGGCGCATATCTATGATGAAAGGAATACCGCTGTTAAGCGACTCATAAAACAGGTTATCGATGTGGCCAAGAAAAAGGGGCGTAAGATAGGGATTTGCGGTCAGGCACCAAGTGATTTTCCTGATTTTGCCGAATTCTTGGTTGAATGTGGCATAGATTCCATGAGCTTAATACCCGATACGGTAATAAAAACAAGGCTTCTTGTGGCGAAGAAAGAAAAAGAATTGGGAATAAAACCGGAGTAAAAGAAGAAACATGAAATCAATTAGAATACTGGGCACTGGATCATATGTGCCCCCCAAGGTACTTACAAATTTTGATCTCCAGAAAATGGGCCTCGACACTACGGATGAATGGATCGTGTCCAGGACAGGAGTCAAGGAGAGGCGAATCGCTGATCCTGATGTGGCGACGTCGGACTTGGCCTACGAGGCAACCTTGAAGGCCTTGGAAATGGCAGGACTGACAGCCAAGGATTTGGATCTTATCATAGTGGCGACAATCACTCCCGACACCTGTTGCCCTGCTGCAGCCAATTGGTTGCAGGCAAAGCTTGACGCACCTCAGGCTGTAACATTTGATGTGACAGCAGCATGTTCAGGCTTCATATTCGGGCTTAATGTGGCCGAACAATACCTAAAGGCGGGGTCCTGCCGGTATATCCTCGTTGCTGCCTCAGAGGTCATGAGCCGGACACTTAATTGGAAAGATAGAACTACTTGCATTCTTTGGGGTGATGGTGCGGGGGCTGCTATACTGACCCAGGGAGAGGAAGGTCCGGAGATCCTTTCTACACATGTCCACACCGATGGGGCAAACGGCCAGGATCTACTGTTGCCCGGGGGAGGCTCAAAAACGACTCCCATAAGTCATGAAAGCGTGGACAAGGGTTTACATACCCTCAACATGATAGAGGCCAACGCCAGTTTCAGGGTGGCGGTTAGGCACTTTATAGAGTCAATCAAGGAGGCTTGTAAGACAAACAATGTGGCAGTGGAGGATGTGGACTGGTTTATCCCACATCAGGCCAACCTGAGGATGTTTCAGTCCATTGCCAAAACCTTAAAAATCCCGATGGAAAAATTCTATTTGACCCTTCACAAATACGGCAATATATCGTCCGCCTCATGTGCCATTGCACTGGACGAAGCGGTACGGGATGGGAGCATCAAGCCCGGCCACCTGGTTTGCATGCCGGTGTTCGGCGGCGGACTCACATGGGGTGCGGCCCTTATCAGGTGGGCTTAGAAGAAACTCATGGACATTGACAAACTTGCTGAACAAGGGGTGGGATATAGAGCCTGGCCTGACAAACTTGACCCGGCAAAGATTACAATTGTCATGATACATGGCGCTGGTGGAAGGGCAGAGATATGGAATGCCCAGATAAGGCCCCTCGGTAAGGAATTCAATGCGGTTGCCATCGATCTACCAGGCCACGGTAATACCCCCAAAGGGACATATACCGACATATCTGACTATGCCCGGTGGCTCGGGGAGATTATTGAGTCTTGTTGTGAAGGACCCGTGGTCTTGATGGGTCATTCCATGGGTGGAGCCATATGCCAGGCCCTTGCGATAGAGCGGGCCGTGCTGCTTCGGGGGATGGTGCTGGTATCTACCGGGGCCCGGCTCAAAGTGGCACCGGCCATTCTGGATGGTTTAAAAGAGGATTTCGACAAGACGGTAGAGCTGATCATTAAATATGCCTATTCTGCTTCCGCGCCTCCCGTAATGTTGAGCCAGGGTGCAGACCTAATGAAGGAATCGGGACCAGAGGTCCTATATAGTGACTTTGCAGCCTGTAACAGGTTTGATTTGAGGAGTAAGATAAGCGAGATCACCGTTCCAACTTACATTGTTTGTGGAGAAGATGATAAACTTACCCCACCTTCCTTATCGCAAAAGCTGGCCAAGGAAATTAAGAGCAGCAAGCTCTCAATAATCCCAAATGCCGGTCATATGGTGATGATCGAAGCCTGGAAGGCTTTCAACAGTGCTGTTTCTGAGTTCATTAAGTCCCTTTAGCTCGTGGCGGAAGGGTTAGCACCTCAGCCATCTTGGAGGCAAAGGTATAGGGCGGGGCATATGCTTGTATCCGAAGGGAGCTCACCTCGGTTCCGTCAGGCCTTAGGAAGACAACCGTGGGCACACCCCTGACGTTGAAACGCTGAACGAGCTTCTTGGTTTCAGGGCTCTGCTTTGTAAGATCTACCCTTATAGGGAAAAACTTCCCAATTAGGGCTTTGACTCTTTGGTCCCTAAACGTGGTTTTATCCATTTCGCGGCAGGGGCCACACCAGTCCGCGTAAAAATCAATTATAACGGGTTTGCGCTCAGCCTTTGCTTCTTGGAGCAGCCCTTGCCTGTATGGGATCCATTTGATTCCCTCTTCCGCATGCCAAGATGCATATGCGGTAACAAGTGCTGTGGCCAGGACAACCGCACCAAGCAAGGTTTTCACAAAACGGAAATGCCTGGAGTTGGCACTTGTCCTATCCAAAAAGCCCACATGAATCGCAGCTGCCATCAACACTGCGGGTATGGCAAGGGTCTTAAGAAACTGTATAGGTATTAGGGGACGAATCATGAAGACCGCCATGGCAACTAAGACCCAACCAAAGCATTTCTTTATCCATACCAGCCAGTTGCCCGACATGGGCAACCTGTCTACAGCCCCTGAGAATATGGCAAGGAAACAAAGCGGCAGTCCCAGCCCTATGCTGAGGACAAAAAAGTAAAGAAACCCTATGAAGGCGTCACCTTTCTGTCCCACGTAAGTTAGGAGTCCCAAAACAAAGGGGCCAAGGCAAGGAGCAGCCACTACTCCCAGGGTTAAGCCCATGAAAAAAGAGCCAAAAAAACCGCCGAATCCCCTTGAGGCGAGATTTACGATTCCGCCGGGCAACCTGATCTCCCAAAGGCCAAAAAAGCTTAATCCCATGGCTAATATTATTACAGATACAACTATGAGCACTATGGGATTCTGTAGAGCGGCTCCTAACATTCCCCCAGTAAGCGCCGCGCTTACCCCCAGCGTGGAATTTGTAATGGAAAGCCCTGCCATATACAAGGCACCATGAATAAATCTCTTACCTTTGAGTTTTTGACTGCGAGCACCAAAAAAGGATACCGTAATGGGGATGAGAGGGTAAATGCATGGGGTCAAATTCAGAGCAAGTCCCCCGAAAAATAACCCAAGCAGAGTAAGCCATAGCGCACCGTGAGGTTTGAACCCTCTTACTTCAACTGTTTTCGGACTAGGTACTTGATATGGCGTGGAAAAATATGCCAGGTTAATGCGTCTTTGAGGTGTGTCTCGGTCGACTACATCGAATTTCACATTGATAGGGACCCTGTGGGGGGGTAAACAACTGTCTTGTGCGCAAGCCTGGTAGCTGAGGACACCCTGAATCTTGTGTTGCCCCAAGCCTGCGTCTGGGCCAATGTGCAAGGTTGCCTTGATTATGACTTGTCCCTCGTAAACCTCAACAGGCTTGTCAGAATAATCGAACCTTACTTCCTTGGTTTTGGGAAATCGAAGTCCCTTGATGGTGGCTCCTGACGAGGGGGAAAAGGAAAGTCTTGTGGGGATTATCATCTCACCGGGTTTTGCTGCGGGACCGTGAAGAAATAAGCCCTTTTTGATCTTGACTTTAAACGCAATCTCGTAATCTTTGCCCTGGCAATATCTATCGTATGAGTGAATTACTTCCACCGAAACCGCGGAACCGTATGCAAAGCATGCACCTCCAAGGCCAATTACTACCAGGACCGAGAGAATAGTAAGCAAACGCTGCATATTATACCCTGTTTCCGTTGGTCAGGACCCTTGAATTTGATAGTTAAACTGGATAAGCCGAATAAAATAGATTAAACTTTCTTTTCAAGCAATTGTTTTGGGTTTGACCCATATTACAAACAAAACCTTTTTAACGCCAGATTCGGGAGCAAATATGAAGAAATATAACATTACAAGATTGATAATCGTTTTCCCAGTTATTTTGTTTCTATTCATGGGCAGGATTCTCCCAGTTGCAGCACGACCCGTGTCTGTGGCAGTTAGTATTTTACCACAGTCGTTTTTTGTGAAAGAAATAGGATCTGCCGAGGTGGAAATTTTGGTTATGGTGCCGCCTGGGGCCAACCCGGCCACCTACGAGCCCAAACCGAGGCAATTGGCTAAGTTAGCCGGGTGCCCCATATATTTTGCCCAAGGCCTTCCCTTTGAATCAGCATGGATACCACGCTTTCTTAAAAGCAATCCCCACCTAATTGTTGTCCCTACTTATGCAGGGATAGAAAGGGTTCCAATGCAAAGATCCTCCCGCTCTCGCGGGGCAAAAGCGGAGAAGAATTACCTGGATCCTCACATCTGGCTTTCCCCTCCTTTGGCTTTTGTGGAGGCGAGGAATATACTTGAGGGTCTACTGCGGATCGATCCCTCCCATAAAGCAATCTATACAGATGGGTTCCGAAGGCTGGCCAGCAAGATAGTGGCGCTGGACCTAGAAATCAGGGGCTTATTCGAAGGCGTAAATGGACGCAATACCTTTTTGGTTTACCACCCTGCATGGGGTTATTTTGCCAGAACATATGGACTGAAACAGGTTGCCATTGAAAAGGAAGGCAAAAAACCTCTGGCACGTGACCTCAAGAGCCTTATCCAGTACGCGCGAGAAAAAGGCTTCAAAGAGCTTTTTATACAACCTCAGGTCTCGGCCCATACAGGCCAGGTAATAGCCCAATCCATTGGGGCCAGGCTAGTGCCTCTTGATCCCCTCGCTCCCCAATGGGACCAAAACTTACTGGAGTCGGCGAAAAAGATCAGAGCTGCACTAAGGTAGAGCAGTTTTAGGGGAGGTTTGTGCATTCTATCTGGGTTTACGGTACGGCGGTGGTTCTTTGACCCCCTCAAGTGCATTCCTAGCTTTGTCCCGGGCAGCCTTTGCTTCTGCCAGGGCTATTCGAAGTTCATCCCGTTTCTCTGGAGGGCAGCGGTCCAGCTCCTTTTCGAGGCGCTCAACCTCTTTTTGAAGTCGGTACAATTCCTTAGCAATGATACGGATTGACATGGCTCGGGCACCTGAAGAATCAAGATCAGATTTTCTTGAGCTCCTCTAAGTTGATTTCGAGAGGCTCCACTTCTTTTTCCCGCCCGAGTTCTTTCAGCTTTTCCTTGAGGCGGTCCAGCTCCTTTTCTAATTTTGGTAGAATTTCTTTCTTAAACTTTTCCCTGGCAGCTTTTCCCTCCTTTTTCATGTTTTCCAGCAGTTTTTGAAATTCCTCTTGAAGCCGCTTGACTTCTTCACTTTCAGGCAGTTTCTTGAGTGAGTCTAACAATTCTTGGTACTGGGCTTCCAGTTGCCCTAAGCCTTTATGCATCTCTGCCATCAATTCATTTATCATGTCGTCAATTTTTGAAGATCCTACCACAGTGGCCCCATCATCAAGAGGTTTTCCAGGGGCTCCTTGCTGGACAACCTCGACAGCCTTCTTCCCTTCTCTGTCTGGATCATCGATAAGATAAAAGCGAGACCTATCAGTAAGCCTGTCCCGAAATCGCTCCGGTACCACCACATCCACCAGGAAATCTCCATAGGAGGTGTACTTAACCTGGGCCACCTCGCCAATCTTCTGGCCTTGTGAAATCACTCTGTCCCTGGTGACCAAGCCCTGAGCATCCTTGAACTTGATGTGGATTCTAGTGTCCTCGCCCTGACATGCTGTTGAAAGAAGAGTAAATACAAAAAACAGGAGAGCGAATCTTTTAGCAACCATTGTCCAGATCTCCATTTTGAATTTCAAAGGGTAATCTCTTCCTGCCCGCAAGGTGAGAAATGTCCCCGGCTCTGAAAGGCAAAGGACGGAAAAGCTTTTTCTCCACCTCTTTGCAAAGGTTGAAATTTTTAAGTATTTCTGCTCTGAGTCTCGGATTTCCATAGGCGTAACGCCTAAGGATGTAACTTAAACGTTGTTCGAGGGTGACTATGCTATCATGATTAACTCTTTTGTCAGAGTAATAAACTATTTCTTTTTCAAGTATGTTTCCTTCAGGCTCGAACCCCTTCAGGCGTACGTGTTCTGCCACTAGAGGTACTAGTTCCGTAAAGCCTTCCCTGCGGCAGATCTCCATTCCTATTTTTACGTGGTCTCCACCATTGTTCAAGGCCTGAGTCTTTCCTATATCATGAAGTAAGGCGCCTGATACAACCAACGGTATATCTATCCTAATATGATTGTGAGCTAGCTCAGTTGCAAGGAGATATGCGATGCGAGCTACCACGAAGCAATGGGCCCTGATGTTCTTTAACATGTGATATTTGTCCATTATCTCTATGCACTTGTTCGCTGAGGGTACCATGGTTTGCTTAAAAGCGCTCCCTTTTTTGGATTTTTTAATTGAAACTATCAACTACACCCGGTCCTTTCAAGGGAATTATCCAAACCATAAAGGAATTTTCCGTGCCTTGCATTATGAAATGGTGTATAAATCCTTCACCTTAGAGGAAATGAGCAATAGGGAATCTTAAAGCCAGATAGTTGCTGTGTTTGGATGGCAAATCAATGGGACATAGTAGTTGTCGGCGCAGGTCCAGCAGGAACCTCTTCGGCAGCAAGTCTTGCCAAAGCTGGATTCAGGGTTCTCATAGTTGATAAGTATCCTCTGCCTAAAACAAAGCCGTGCGCGGGTGGGTTGGTAATCCGGGGATTGCGTCGTCTACCCAGGGAGATTGTGGTGCCGGTGCAAAGGTATTGCCGTGAGACCCGGGTATTCGTCTCCGGCCAAGATCTCTGCTTTATTACTAAAAAATCAAATCCGATCATCGCCATGACAATGCGGGAGGATTTTGACCGAGCCCTGGCTGACTTTGCCGTATCTTCAGGGGCAAAACTGCTTGCCCCTTGTGAGGTAAAGGGGATTGAGACGGATGATACAGGAAGTGTCAAGGTGATCACCAACGAAGGGGAATTTAATTCTAATTATCTCGTGGCCGCTGACGGGGCTGTAAGTACAGTAGCCCGCAAAATAGGCCTCAGTCAATCCGCATACCTGGTTCCCGCGGTGGAATGCGAGATACGCGTGGACTGGGAAACCTTTGCTCGTTTTGAGGGAGCGGCTAGGTTTGACATGGGTTTCATATCCGGGGGCTATGGCTGGGTGTTTCCAAAGAAGGAGCATCTTTCAGTGGGGATTGGCCGTATGCGAAAGGGGAAAGCAGGCCTTGCCCAGTCTCTCAGGCGCTATATAGAGTTCTTGGGCCTTGAAAAGGGCATTGTTTTAGAAAAGAAGGCCTCTGTAATAAGTTTTTACATTCAAGGGAGACCGTTTGCCAAAGGGAGGGTCCTGCTGGTGGGGGATGCAGCCGGACTAGCAGATCCGTTGACTGCTGAAGGCATTTCCAGTGCCATTCTAAGCGGCCAATTAGCAGCAAAGGCCATCAAGAGTTGTGATGGATCTGCTAGGGCATTGACCAAGCGATATGTAAGTTTGCTTGAAAGACATATCTTGAAGGACGTGCGGCTGGCAAGAAGGGTGGGAAGGTGGGTTTATGACTATCCTGCTCTAATGAAAGCGTTATTTCTGGTCTATGGTGAGCGTCTATGTGAGGGGATGATGGAGGTGATGTCGGGTAACAAATCCTACTTGGGTGTCTTGGCCAATCCATTTACTTACTTGCGACCCTTTCGCTTAGGAGGAAAGGCCACTAGGAGAACGAAGATTGACAAAGGAAGGGGATTCAGATAAGTTCTTTGCCTGCAGTGAAGCCACAACAGAGCCACGGCGGAGGTGAGGAAAATTTCTGATTTCTCTCAGCATAGCGGGCGCATAACTACTTTTCATATACTGCGTCAAGATCGTAAGCACCTCTTGAGCCAGCTCCGACTCCATTCAAAATGGAAGAAGACAGTCTTGGTAATTCCACTGCTGGCCAGCGAGTATAGTGATCCAGCCAACCGACCTGTCTTCGTAAACATATTGCGGCAGCTAAAGGACGTGACATATCTTGCCACTATTATCTTTGGTCTTGACAAGGCCTCAGAGCGAGAAGCCTTTGAGCTGAGAGATCTTATTAAAGGAGCTGGGATAAGAAATTACCTGATTCAATGGAATGACGGGCCTGGTTTCTCTTCCATATATGACCAATTGGCAAACGCTGGCTTTAATATCACCGAACCAGGCAAGGGCAAGAATATGTTCTTGAGCTTTGGAATAGCGATTGCTCTCGGCGCCCAAGCAATAGGGCTAATAGACGCTGACATTCGCACCTTTAAACGGGTACAACTACACAGGCTCTTGTTTCCCGTTGTCGTTCTTAATTACGATTTTTCAAAGGCGTATTATGCACGGATCGCTAACAGGGAGTTATACGGCCGAGTAAAACGACTACTACTGGATCCTCTACTTTTGGCCCTGAAGAGAAAGTTTACAGAAGGCAAAGAGGAGAAAGTACTCAGGCTGATCGAATTTCTCTTGAGCTTTAAGTACCAGCTGTCAGGAGAGGTGGCGTTCAGAACCGACCTGCTCAAAAAGATGCGCTTTGCCACCAATTGGGGTGTTGAGATTTTCACCTTGATTGAGGTTTACCGCAAGGCCTCTTCTGCTGCAGAGGTCATGTTTACAGAGGAGCCCTTTGACCACAAGCATCAGGAAGTCTCTCCCGAGGATCAGCGCAGAGGACTTAACAGGATGGCAGTGGATATTGTTACCACGCTTATGAATGCCTTGATCATTGAGGAGGGCCTGGAAATATCCGATACTTTTTTCAGAGACTTAGCCATCACATACCAGGCAATAGCCGAGGACCAGATCAGGAAATACTCAGATGACGCAGACTTTAGCAATCTCTCGTATAACAGGGACCAGGAAGAATTTCTTGTAAGGGAGGTATTTCGGAACTGTATCTTGCAGGCCGGAGAAATCCTTACCTCTCCTTACCGCCTCACAGAACGGTTCTTGAGATTCGTAAATTCGTATCCTGAGTTCAAACCTTTTTTGGAAAAGGGCCTTGCCGAGGTAATACTGGCTGTTGAAAAGAAGACTCAACAGAAGATCTTCGAGACACCGCAAACGGTTTCATGGGAAAGGGTAAACAATAAGCTACCGCGAATATTTTACGATATCATAGAGGTGGTCGAACAAGAAAAGCGTAGATTCGCCTGATGTGTACAAGAGGGTTATGCCCGTGACACAAATGGACTCACATGGTGGGGAGGTGATCTCCCCTTTTTTAGTAATCTTTACGGACCTGGACGGCACGTTACTGGATGAAAACACCTACTCATGGGAGGATGCAAAACCTGCCCTTACAAGGTGTAAGACTCTAGGTATTCCCATAGTGATCGTAACCAGTAAAACTAGGGCAGAGCTGGAGGAGCTAAGGAAAGAATTGCTCCTTTTTGACCCATTTATAACGGAAAACGGTGGAGCAATATTTTTTCCAAAGGAAAAATTTTCCTCTCCACCCCCCGGGACTGATTCAGTGGACAATCTATGGCGGTTGTCATTGGGCGTCCCTTACGAGACCTTGAAGAGGGCGCTAAGGGAAATTGAAAACGAGGTACAGGTCAGGCTAAAGGGTTTTTCTGATATGGACATACTGGAAATCGCGGCCTGTAGCGGCCTTGACAAGGCTCGAGCATCCTTGGCAGCACGACGGGAGTATGATGAGCCGTTTTTGGTCGATCCTATTGATAATGACCGCAGGGAGGTCCTTTTTCAGGCAGCGCTGAAAAGGGGCCTGAAGATATCAAAAGGTGGGAGATTCTATCACTTGCACGGCAGGTCAGATAAAGGCATCGCAACCTCGCATCTCATAGCATGGTACAAAGAAGTGGTGGGCGAGGTTTACTGTGTTGGGGTTGGGGATAGCCCCAATGATCTTCCGTTTCTGAAAATTATGGACCGGGCAATTTTTGTGGGAGATCCCGCCTTACTGAAAGATTCTAGAGAACAAATGAAAAATCTGGTAGTTACACAGATGAAAGGGCCGAAAGGCTGGAACCAGGGAGTCATGGATCTTATAAAAAGCCAGGGAGGAACAAATTAATGCCCAGTGAGTTTCAACCCGAAATAAATCCCGATGGCGTGAAAAAGGCAGAGATGGTTGTATGTATACCTTCTTACAATGAGGTTGACTCCATAGCATTTCCCATCACTCAGGCTGACGAGGGTCTGCAAAGGTATTTTGCCCAGAAAAAGTCGGTCATAATTAATTGCGATAACAATTCATCTGATGGTACTAGAGAGGTCTTTCTCAGTACACCCACTAAGACTCCCAAGATTTATCTCTCCACCCCACCAGGGGTAAAAGGCAAGGGCAATAACTTTCGCAATCTCTTTAAAAAGGTTTTGGACCTCCAGGCCAAGGCAGTGGTTGTGGTAGATGCTGATCTTAAGAGCATCACCCCCGAGTGGATCAAGCACCTGGGAGAGCCCCTTTTCAACGGCTTTTCATACGTAGCGCCCCTTTACATACGGCATAAATACGACGGAACTATTACAAACGGAATCGCATATCCCATGACAAGGGCATTGTATGGAAGAAGGGTTCGGCAGCCCATAGGAGGAGACTTTGGGTTTTCTGCGAAACTGGCGACGGTTTATCTGGAAAGCGACACATGGGACGATGCTGTTGCCCATTTCGGTATTGACATTTGGATGACCACATTGGCTATTGCCAACAAGGCAAGGATATGCCAGTCCTTCATGGGTAGGCCCAAAATTCACCGTACAAAGGATCCCGGCGCTCATTTGGGGCCTATGTTCCGGCAGGTGGTAGGTACTATTTTCACTCTCATGATCCATTTCAGTGGCCTGTGGAAAAAGATCAAGTACAGTAGGCCTACCGCTATTTATGGTTTCGGATTGGGTGAAACAGAGATGCCCCCTAAGGTGGAAGTTGATACGCAAAATCTCCTGAGGAAATTCCATGGGGGTTTTGACGATTATCAAGATTTATGGCAAGCGGTTTTGAGTTCTGACGTGTTTAATAAGCTGGTAGAAATCCGCAGCCTAAAGGAAAATGAGTTTAATTTTCCCACTGACCTTTGGGCTCGACTCCTTTTTGATGTTGCGGTTTCATACCGAGACCAAGTGGCTGACAGAAATCTGATGATGGATTCCCTCATCCCTCTATATTTTGGCAAGACCCTTTCCTTTGTGAGAAAGACAAAGAGAATGTCCATCAAGCAGGCAGAGGAAACCATTGAAGAGGATTGTATGACGTTTGAAATGACGAAGCCTTACCTGCTCAGAAAGTGGAACAAGGCTTAATCGCCAAAAAAGAAGGGAGGGAAAGGCGGCCAGCCCGGGTAGGTTTACCGCACCAATATCAAGTGGACATCCATCACATTAGTTCTTGTAGGACCTGTTACGAGCAAGTCTCCGGTAGCAGCAAGAAAGTGGTAGGCATCATTATCATGCAAGTAGCTTAGGGGGTCCAGACCCTTTGCGGCCGCCTTTCTGAGTGTGTAAGGGTCTACGATCCCCCCGGCAGCATCTGTGGGGCCGTCATTACCATCGGTTCCCCCGCTCAAGATTACCACCCGGGGCGGCAGATCACGCAGGTCCATTGCGGCTGCGAGACAAAATTCCTGATTCCTGCCGCCCTTACCACTGCCATTTATTGTCACGGTAGTTTCCCCGCCAGAAATTATGCACGCGGGTGGCCTAACAGGAAGACCGCTTTTAAGAATTTCTTTGGTAATGGCCGAGTGAACTCGCGCCACATCCTTTGTCTCACCTTCTATCATGGAAGAAAGAATGAGGGTATTATATCCGAGGTGTCGGGCCCTTTTTTCAGCTGCCCGGAGGGCGATGATGTTGCTTCCTACGATGATGTTGGAAACTTTTCTAAATACAGGATCTCCCTGTTTGGGAGTCTCAGGAATGTTGCCTTTTTGTCCTTCCTTCAGGTACCGGTCTACCCGTTTTGGCAGGTCTTGTATCCCGTATTTTTTGAATACCTCCAGAGCGTCACGGAATGTAGAGACATCAGGGACAAAAGGGCCTGAAGCTATGACATCCACCCTATCTCCAACCACGTCCGACAACATAAGGTTAATGGTCGTAGCGGGATATGCGGCTCGCGCCATTTGCCCCCCCTTGGAAAGTGAGATATGTTTTCTTACGGCATTAATTTCATCGATGCTGGCGCCACAATCAAGGAGCATCTGCGTCACCTTCTGCTTTTCTTGCAGAGTAATGTCACCTGCGGGCAGAGGTAGTAAGGCTGAGCCACCGCCCGATATCACTGAAAAAACTAAGTCGTTTTCTGATGCCTCTCTTAGTATGCCGATAATTCTCTTGGTGCCTACCAGTCCGTTTTCATCCGGCAGGGGATGGCCGGCTTCCACGGTTTCAATACGTTGCAACGGCTCAGTGAACCCGTATTTTACATTGATCAGGCCTCGCGAGATCCTGTCACCCAGAAGCTCCTCGATTGCTCTTGCCATGGGAGCCGTGGCTTTGCCCCCACCAACCACGTAGATATTGCTATATTCCACGAGCCTCAATTCTCGTTCTGTCCCATTCTCACTGTTTACTAGTAGTGTCCCATCTTCGACAACCAAGGCCCTCTTAACGGCCTCATATGGATCAACGGCCTTGATGGAACTTAGAAAGATTTCCCTAGCTTCTTTGCGCATGACTTCTAGGTCCATTAATAACCCCTCCTTTGAAAATGCCGTTTTTACCTTTTCAAGGAAAGATGTTACCCCTTTAGATCAGTATTGCATTGTTTACCGTCTTGTCCGCTTAGAGAAATACCACAAAAAGGGCGGTTAGAACAGAAAACTTGTGGAACTCGACGAGAAAATAGGTTAGATATCGAACCTGATAAACAGTTGGATGAATCCGGAGGGACAAAAGGATGGAAGAAATAAGCCTACAGGAGAGATACAAAAGGGCAGTGGGTGTCA
>Ga0164318_10003047_pt1 | contig 15772 bp, 28 predicted proteins | sample GuaBasSedimGuay9_FD_113734 | JGI IMG/M metagenome (GOLD analysis project Ga0164318, IMG submission 113734) | Subseafloor sediment microbial communities from Guaymas Basin, Gulf of California, Mexico - Guay9, Core 4571-4, 0-3 cm | ecosystem: Environmental > Aquatic > Marine > Hydrothermal vents...
AGAACGGCGTGCCTAGGAAGGAAACGCTTGAGAGGTTGGGACTTGGCGATTACTGGAGACTTATGAAGGGGCTTCACTAGTCTAGTTTCTGAGAAGTGGCGCCGGGGGCGGGATTTGAACCCGCGCGGACGCGGAGTCCACCGGCTCTCCAGGCCGGCGCCTTAGACCGCTCGGCCACCCCGGCCCCATACTGATTTATTTAGCGGTCTTTAAACTCTTACCGCTTTTCCACATTCTTGGGTAGACATTCCTCTTCATTATGACCCTCTTGGTCTTCACCGCCACCCCTCTAGTTCTTTGAAGTACTTCCTCGGTACTCATCTGAGCTATCCCTACCGCGACAAGCTCCCCTTTCTGGGTGAGCATAGCTACTGTGTCCCCTCTCGCGATCCCTTCATGAAGCATCACCACTCCAGGGACCGCCAGGTCCGCTCCATGCGTTATGGATGATGCGGCAGCGTCCGTGACTATAGCTTTCGGCAGGTGAGAGATCCCGTATTCTGCAGGGAGAATTATTTTGCGGAGGGGTTCCTCATCCTTCAGTGTTCTGTGGAGGTAGAGGGCCTCAGATACCTGATGCAGCGTTACTAGCGTTTCGTCCTCCTTGAATGGTCCTGTCCTAGTCCTCCTCAACTCCCTCATGTGGGCCCCAACACCCAGAACCTCCCCTATGTCATGTATAAGTTTCCTTACGTATGTGCCGTGCTCGCACTTAATCCTCATGAGTACGTGGGGGTGCTTAATCTCCAGTATCTCTATCTCATAGATTTCCTTCACCCTTACAGCCCTCTTAACTGAGGACCTGACTGGCGGCTTCTGATATATCTTCCCTATGAACTCGTTCACGACCGACCTCAGCCTGTCCTCATCGACCTCCTTATGGAGCTGCATAACGGCTACGTATTCCTTAGTGGATAGCATTAAGTAACCTATTATTTTGGAGGCGTCCTCCAGCGCTACGGGCAGGACTCCGGTGGTTTTAGGGTTTCCCCGCCTTACGGCTCTAGGGTCCCCCCGTGCCCTGCCCGCTTAAGGCCGAGCATGTTCTTCAGCCATGCCACTATCTCGTGGCTCGTCGGTCCCGGAGGTTTGTCGAGGTTGATTATTCCGAGCTTCAGCAGTTCCTCAAGGCTCCTTCTCGTAGGAACCTTACCGTGCTCCGGGTCGGTCTCCACCTCCTTCAGCACGACCCATTTCCTCCCTATCTCCCCGAACTCGTCAAGCCTCCTCACGAAGTCCAGTCCTTCCTCTACCGACATATCTGATCCCAAATAATTGGGTTGAGGAGTTTATTACGTGATTTCCTTCGCGAACAGAAAAATTACTGTGCCTTTATCTCAAGTATTTCTTTCCTGCTTACCTTAACCTTCTGCTTCATGAAGTCTTCCAGGCCCGCATCCGCTATCGCCTTAGCGACCTCCTCATCGCTGGCGCCCTTAGGTATGTCGATCTTCTTGTCTAGAGGCTCTATGTGGTTTATGTTGGCCTTCCTCCTCTTCACGCCGCTAATGTTCTTGGGTCCTGTTATGAGGACGAAATTCTCGTCTATTATGTCGACGATTACGCATTTCCTGCCGGCCTCCCTGCCGAGCACCTTGACACATATTCTCCCTACTTCAATTGCCGCCATATTCGACACCTAACACAGGTATATGGGTTCGGCTTTAAGCTTTACTTAACTTTGACTTATTCCGAGAAGCTTCCTTGCTATGTGTTTCGCGGCTGTGAGGGAGATCCTTAGGCATGCCTCCTCATCCAGGTTGGTTGTGTTTATGACTACGTCGAATATTTTCAGGTCGTTCACATCTATCCCGTATATTTCCCTGAACCTTCTTGCCTCCGAATCGTCCCTTATCCTGACCTCCTGGAGCGCTTCTTGGAGGGGCTTGCCGTCCCTTTTAGCTATTCTTTCAGCCCTCACCTCAAGTGGGGCGTCTAAGTATATTTTTAGGTGGGCGTGCTCACCCACTATCCATGCGGCTATATGCCCGTCGACAACGACACATCCTTTCTTAGCTTCCTCCAGCGCTTTCGCGTCTATGTATCGATCTATATCGTAGTTCTGCTCAGCCCTCTTAGTGAATTCAACCAGGCTTAACCCCTTTTCCTTGGCTAGGCTTCGGAAGAGGAGGCCTGAAGAAACATATCTTAGACCGAGCTCCCTCGCAAGGTTTCGTGCGAGAGTTGATTTCCCGGATCCGGGGAGCCCGCTTACCGCAATGACGAAGCCTTTACTGCAAAAAACACTTTCCTTGTTTCCTTCTTCACTCATCAAAACAACCAGCTCCTTATGCGGGGAGGGCCCTCACAGCAATTCTTAGGGCTCTTGCTGCGCACTGGGGACATAGGACACCGCCGAACATTCTTTCAGGCCTCTTCCTCGTCCTGCCGCCTCCCCTGAGCTCCTTAGGGTCTGTGGGCACACCTCCTAGAGGCCTTCCGCAGACCGCACACCTCGCTACGGCCCTCTTCCTCCTCTTATAGAGAGTTTTCGATACTCCGCCAGGCGTCCTCCTCTTCAGCCTCTTCATTGAGTGCGATCTGAGCCCTGGACGCACCATAATGCCTCCCTATAATGAAGGGATTTGAGACTGCTTAAAAGCGTTATGAGGTTATTGGCTGCCGGTCTGGAGTAGGGAAACGCCTGTGACCTTGTTGTGTAGGGCTTGGTAGGCCAAGACCACTGCAAAGAAGAGGGTTAGGTCGCTTAGATACCCCTCCTGAGTTATGTAGGGTATGTCTATCGGTGAAGGTATGTATGGAGGGATGTTGAAGAAGTCTGCGTAGGCAAGCACGAAGTACCTCCCTATCACTATACCCATGAAGAGGGCTCCCCACAGAATGATTAGGTTAATCATGAAGAAGTTGCTGACCTTCTTCCTCAGCTTTTCATACCTGAGCTTCAGAACCCTCCTCCTCTTCTCCTTGCTTGGAGGTAGCTCAGCTATCTTGGCCTTCAGCTCATTTATTTCTTTGAGGGTTTCACGGAGCTTTATCTTGTCTGCATAGATTTTTGCGAGCCATGTCCATGGGAGGAGCGCGAGGAGAACACCTAGAATGTATATTAGGGATATCATTCAGAGGCCCCTTATTATGGATGCGAGCTGCTCTGCAGCCTCATCCGCTTTACCTTCCTCATTCTTTATGAAGCCTACTGACGCCCCTACGAGGACAGCACTAGATATTGCGAAGGACCTCATCAGATCCATTAATTCCTGAACGAGTTTCGGGTCCGCGTAGTCGGCCCTGTACCTTGTTTTGTCGCGGAGCTGCCTCGCAACGATTTCTTCTGGGGCAGCCTCCACAAGTATTATTGAGTCCGGCCTTACTTCCTTAACGACGTATTCAGGGAGCCCAGGCCATAGACCTGTAGGGGTCTTTATGAGGACGTGGGTGTCTATGAAGCCTATGAACATGCTTCCCTCGGCCTCACGAGCCTTACCTTCGAAGTAGTTCCTTATCTCCCTAGCGACATCCCTCTGTATCTCCCTCTGCTTGCTGAGGGGGAGTTTCCTTATTTCATCCCTGCTCTTAACAATACCGTCCCGTATGAGTTTATTCACCATGAAGTCTCCGTAGTTGACAGTTTCTACAACGAATCCTTCCTTTCCCAGGATTTCCTTAGCGATTCCGAGGACAGTGGACTTACCTACCCCCGGCAATCCAGCTATTACGACCACCCTCAGGTTGTCTGACCCACTCATCACTCCTCCCCTATCAGTTTCTTGAGGAGCGGGTATGTTTCGAGTGCCCTCTCGTAAGCTATCTGGGTGTAGAACTGGTTAATTATGCCTACGGCGAGCAGTATACCCATTCCCGAGCCATACACGCCGAATATGTTGCCCACTATAGCGATTATGCCTACGATTATGGAGGAAAGTATTGTGAGGGGATATATGTACTTGGCGAGAACCCCTCTGAGAAGCTTCGGGTTCCTTCTATGGCCGGGCATTTGGAGACCTGACTTAACCAGGTTCTCTGCCTGGGCGTCCGGTCCCAGGCCCGCCACCTCAATCCACATAAGCCCGAATAGGAGGGCCAGCCCTATGAATATGACTGAATATATAGCGACCCTTAGCGGGTCGACGAACAGTATTAGGGGTGTTTGAGGTATTGTGAGGTAATGTATAACTGTTTCTAGGCCTCCGACCAGCCACGGGCAGCATGACTGCAGCCATCCTGCACTCAGGTTATGTATTAGGACTAGGTCGGATACAACGATACCTATGAGGAGGACAGGTATGTTGGTCACGTAGAGGAACTGGAGCGGGACCTTGCTCTTTATTCCGGGAAGCCTCTGCATCGTTACCGGGATGTTCACCTTCATCTGCTGCAGATACACCAGCACACCTATCAGGGCGAACAGCGTTATGAGCCCTACTACCGTAGGGAGTGTGACCACACCTATCTGCGGGAGGTTGTAGTAACCGAAGAACAGTCTGTAGGTGTCTACAGTTCCCCTGCTTAACGCGTCTATTAGGTATGGGAAGAAGCCGTAGTACTGGCTGAAGTTCGCCTGCTCGCTCGATACTACGAGAGGTGAGAACATTGACCATAGGGCCGTTCTCGCAACACCTCCGAGAATGAAGAGGCTTACTCCAGAACCTATTCCCCAGCCTTTCTGGATTGCTTCATCAAGTATTATGAGTATGAGGGCGCCGAGCACGAATTGAAGGAATATTGCCGCAGTTATGAGTGTGGGGAGCCTGTAGTACATCGCGAACCCTAGGCCTTCCACCACAGCTATGAGGAGGGCCATACCTTTTTCGGCCTGGGTGAACAGTTTCCTGTCCGCTGGATCGGTTAGGTCGAGGTCAATTATTTTCGCTCCCGCAAGAATCTGGATAATGAGTCCAGCAGTAACTAGGGGCCCTATACCGAGCTGGGCTATTGACCCTCGTGATGAGGCGAATATTACGTTAATTATTTCGGGTAGTGGAACGCCTTCAGCTTCCGGAATTGCTGCTAGGGGGAAGGCTAGTGTTGATGCAAGCGCGAAGTAAACAACGAGCGCTAGTGCTGTGTAGATAAGCCTTTTCTTCAGGTCAGGCTTCCTCGCCGCCTTAGGCGGCGAGGGGAAGTAGTCACCTATTTTAGCGAAGACGTCCAGCCAACCCATCCTCAGTCCCTTACGGAATAAACTGGTGTGATTATAAGCTTAATACATTAGTTCTGGGTTTCCTCCTCTTTGGAGGTGAGGATTACTTCACCGCCTGCTTCCTCAACCTTCTTTATCGCTCTTTCAGTGGCGTAGGCTACCCTAACCTTCACGGGCAGGTCTATCTTCCCTCTTCCGAGGAGCTTATTTACCCCTAGGACCCCGAGATCTATTTCGTAGAGGTCTCCCTGCTTCTCTATCTCTCCTCTTGCGGCGAGTTCATGAACAACCTCATTAAGCTCGCTCACGTTAATCCCATTTATCTTTACCTGTATTACTGGGGCTCTAGTGAATCCGTGCTTCCCGTACCAGTCGGGGTAGTACTTAACTGTCCATGTCCATTTATGCTTCATGAAACCTACGGCACCTACTCCTCCCTTACTCCCGGACTTCCTGTGCTGCCCTACGGAGCCCCATGCGTGGGTTCTTGACCCCCTCAGCTTCCTGGATTTCTTCCTTTTCCTGACAACCATCTTAACCACCTGCTCAGATCATTTTCTTAAGTAATTCGTTTATTTCACTTCCTCTGTACCCCAGCTCCCCGCCTGCCTTCACAGGCTTCTTTATGGTTTTCTTGAATCCTCCCTTCGGCGGGTGGAGCCTGAAGATAGGTTTCACCTTCCCGTCCATTTTATGCCACTGTATTTTTCCTTCGATGAGGGCCTTAACCAGCTCGTCAATCCCCATACCGAATATCTCCTTTATTTTCTCCTCGGTTATGGGTTTATTGCCGGGTAGCCTACCCCTTCTCAGTATGAGGTGTTTAAGGGTTTCCTCATCTATCTCTCCCCAAGTCACCCAGTCCTTAACTACCTTCAGCATCCCGTCAATAGTTTCGTTCTTTGGGTAGAGCACTGCGGAGAACTTTCTTGTCAGTCTAAGCATCCTCAACGTTGCTTCGACGTCTGGGTGGACGTCCGCCGTTCCTCTTAGCCTTATTATCGCGTACAGAGTCATCGCTATTACCTCCTTCCCCAGTCATACACCGTGACGAACTTGTAGGTGTTCTTCAGGGCGTTGTATACTGCGGAAACAAAGTTGAGGGTAGTCCTCGTCTCTCCCTTACTCCATGTCCATATGTCCTTTATGCCTGCGTACCTGAGAACCACCTTCGCAGCGTCTCCTGCGACGAGTCCTGTTCCTTTAGGTGCAGGTATAAGCCTTATCCTGACGCTCCCTGCCTTACCCTCGACAGCGAACGGGACGCTGTGGGGTTCCCTGCAGGAGCATGCCCAGCTTCCGCACCCTCTCCTCACAGGAATTATGTTGAGTTTCGCGTTCCTTATCGCCTTATTTATTGCCTGCCTCACCTGCTTAGCCTTACCTATGCCTATACCCACGAAGCCGTCGAAGTTTCCCACAACAACAAGAACCCTGAACCTAGTCATTTCGCCTGCGTCAGTCTGTTTCTGAACTATATTGACGTCCACAACCTCGTGCTTGAGGTCTGGGAGGAGGTAGTCAACGATCTCGGGTTCTTGAATAACTAGGTTTGCGTCGAATATTTCCTTCATGCTGCTAATTTTACCTTCCTTAACAAGCCATCCAAGCCTTGTTCTGGGAACCCATTCCTCTAGGGATGTGTACTGCTGCGTCATCCTTCACCACCCTTGAAGTACCCTATTATCGTGTCGCGTATGTGAAGGAAGTGTTCGGGGAGGCTTTCAGGTTCAAGCCCTCTTTCAATCATCTTCCCGAATCTTCTTCTGTATTCCTCTGGGTTCTCTTCCTTAAGCTTCTTCGCGTATTCCGCTATGTGTTTCCCCGTTACCCTATCCTCTCCGGGAAGCACCTCTTCGGAGGCCGGCACCTCGACACCCGCGTCTCTCAAGCCTTTAATCGCAGCAAATATTCTGCATCCCTTAGTCGGTTCGTGGAGACCTATGTCAGGTATTGCGTAGGTTATTCCCTTCCCCTTCGCTTTAAGGCCTGCCAGCAGTCCTGTTAGGTAGGCTGCGGGAGTGTTGTTCAGATCTCCTTTCCACCCGAACTTCCGGAGTGCCTTACTGCTCACTCCTACGTGGGTGAGGTCTCCGTGGGGAGCGAACTCAATTATCTGGGCTATTATCTGGTTGCTTGTCTTCCTTACGACAGCCCTGATTTTCTTGCCTGAAATAAGCATTCTGTACCTTCTGTAGTAGTTTGTTCTTCCTTCCCTTCTCCTCCTTCTCGGGACTTTATACCTAGGTCCTCTACCCATGCTATCTCACCTGAATACCCATATCCATTAGGTGGCGTTTGAGGTCTGCTAGGCTTCTGAAGGTTCCTCCCTTAGCGAGGAGATACAGCTTTCTGTATGTCTTCCTATCTATTACCTCGTGGTCCCTCAGCCACTTCAGGTAACGCCTTATCTTCCTTATTGTGTAGACCCATTTCTTCTTCTCGTCTGTCCTGGCGCCCTTAGCACCCTTCCTTCTTCCGGGCCCTCTTCTATGTCCCTTCTTCCTTTTTCTGTGGAGGTCTTTCCACCTTCCCCTCGAGTTCCTTCTCTTAGGCTCTATCCATATCGCGCCGTCCTTTATGAGCCTCCTTATGTCCTCCCTTCTCAGCGCTGCCTCAACATCCTCGATCCTTGTAGGGTCTATCCTAACCCTCGATACACCGACGCCCGCGACTTCCGCGGCAAGCCTTTTCTGCAGACTTAAGTCTGTCATTCCTCATTACCCCCCGTTCGCGACTAGGAAACCTAGTTCTCGGGCCTTATTAATTAGTTCAGCCCTCTTCCTCTTCCCGACAGTTCCTCCCACGTAAATAATTACTTCAGCAGGGTTGAGTTCAGCAAGCTCCTTGAGGGAGTGGACAACAACAGGTCTCCTCCCTGAAGGGTGCAGCCCCCTAATCACCTTAGGCGTTCTGTAACCTACATTAACTACGGGCGGGTGGCCCTTAAGCCTCAGCCTCATAGGGTTGTCCTCGCCTTTAGGCCGCCTCCATTTCGGGTCGTTAGTGAATTTCCAGAATTTCCACCACTTGTTTCGTAGGAACCTTATCCTGGGCTTCTTCGCTATCATCCTCTTAACCCTATCATCCATTCCTCATCACCCCTCCATATGCTCCTTCTTGTAGATGTATATTCCGTCGACGAAAACCCTCCTGTCAAACCCCCTGATCTTCGTGGCCTGCTCTATGTTGGCGGCTGTCTGCCCCACATCCTCAATATTTATTCCTTCCACAATCACGTCGTTTTTCTGCACCTTCACCTTAACGTCCCCCATTATCTTAGCTACTCTGGGGGCCTTCTCGCCGAGGAAGTTGATTATGAGTACCTTATCGCCCTCGACCTTTACAGTGATTGGGAAGTGTGAGTAAATTATCTTGAGCCAGTATCTGTACCCTTTAGTGACGCCTGTAATCATGTTCCTTATGTGTGCAGATATTGCGTATACCTGGGCCTTCTCCTTCCTTCTGGCGAAGTATGTCTCGACAACAACTTTGTTATCTTCTTTCCTTATCCTGACGTTCCTCGCGTAGCTGAAGTCCCTAACTATCTCTCCCTTAGGCCCCTTCACCTTCACAGTGGCTCCAGCGACCTCTACCTGCACGTTCTCAGGAACCTCAACCTCGTCCACTACCTTAACTTCCCGCACCATCCTGAATCACCTTAATACACGTAGGCCAGGAGTATCCCGCCGATCCTTTTCTCTAGGGCTTCCCTATGGGAAATAACTCCTTGAGGAGTCGATATTATGAGTATCCCTATATCTCTTGAAGGCAGGTACTTCCTGAGCCAGTCCGGCATCTGACGGAGCTCGTTGTACTTTATTGACTGCCTCGGCTTTATGACACCTACCTTATTTATTCTTCCGAGCAGCTGAACCTTTATCTTCCCCCATCTGCCGTCATCTATGAGCTCGAACTCCCCTATGTATCCGTTCTTCTGCATTACCCTCAGAACCATGGCTATGAGTTTCGATGCAGGAGTTATCACCGCCTCCTTCCTTCCCCTCATCTCGTTATTCATCAGTGTTGTGAGAGCGTTAGCTAGAGGATCCATAGTCACCATTATCCATCACCTCACCCGTACTTCCTGAACCCTAGCTCTGACGCAAGCTCTCTGAAGCACTGCCTGCAGAGGTAGAGTCCGTACTTCTGTATGACAGCATCCCTGCTGCCGCACCTCATACACACCTGCACTCCTCTCCCGTACTTCCTCTTTATTGGCGTTCTGTACTTACCCATCCTAAATCACCCTCACATCAAGCTCCTTCATGAAGAAAGCTATTGCCTCCCTCTTAGAGACCCTGTGCCTCCTAGGTATTCTCGACTTCTTTATCTTCCTCCTCATGACTCTGTAGCCCGGTCTCTCGAGGGATACTGAGACATCCATCCCGAAAACACCTATGTTGGGGTCGTACTTAACCCCTGGAAGCATTATGTGTTCAGCTATCCCGAAGGACACGTTCCCGTAGTCGTCGAAGCTCGTCGACTTTATCCTTCTCGCCACAGCCTCCAGCGCCTTTTCAAGGAACTGCAGCGCCCTATCCCTGCGGAGAGTCACCATCACTGCTATGGGTTCACCTTTCCTTATCCCGAACTCCTTAATCGTTCTCTTCGCTTTCCTGATGGATGGCTGCTGCCCTGTCAACTCCTTAAGTATTCTTTCAGCCCTCCTCAGCCTGTCGCCTGACTCGCCGACGCCTATGTTGACCACTACCTTAGCTATTCTGGGCTTAAGCATGGGGTTCGTTTCCCACTGCTTAACTACTTCCTCAGCCTCTTCCTCACTCAGTATCAGCCTTCCCCTAACCTTCTTCATACCGCACCCTCCGGAAGCGTTATTTCAGGGCTTTCCTTCCCTATAACCATGAGTTTGTCGAGGGTTGTGTAGAACTTCTCTCCCTTATAGCTCTCCAGCTCCACCTGCTTCCTGTAGTGCCTCATTCCGGGAGTTATTGAGATAAGTTTCGCTACCTTCCCCACGTTCCTTCCTCCAATAACTATTACTGGGCTCCCTTCTTGTAGAGGGTAGTAGTCAAGCAGCCTTCCTTCGGGGAGACTTATCTTAACCGAGCCCATGGTTCTGTACTCGATCGGTTGAGCCTCCTCCTCAGACTCTTCAACCTCTTCCGCCGGCTCTACCAACACATTCCTCCCGTCGTGGAGATTGAGCTGCGTCTTCCCTCCCTTAACAGTTGTTTTGTTCTCTATTCTGCAGATCTTGAATTCGGCCTCCTCCTTCGGTATCGGAATAAGCGCCATGTACTTTACGGGGACCGGGATTACGCGGAAGTATTCCTCAGTATCAATGATCTCGACCACATCCATGAAGCCGACGGGGAATTTGTAGTTCTTCCTGACCTTCCCGTCGATCCGGATGTGGCCCTCTGAAATAATTTTGCGTGCCTCCCTCGATGTTTCGGCAAGGTTCAGCACGTCCCTAACAACCACTAGTAGCGGGAGAGACCTGCTTATGGGGTGAGGCCCGGGCGAGGGCTTCACAACCCACTTCCTCTCCTTCCTCAGTATCGGCCAGAACTCTGGGGCCGCAAGCCTCTTCAGATGCCTCTTCGATCCCATCCTAGCCATCTCACTCCACACCTCCTTCGCTCTTGCTTTCCTCCTTATTAACTTCAACTTCCTCCTTCACAGACTCCTCTGCAGAGGGTTCCTGTCCCTCAACGCCTTCTTCCTTAGCAGGCGTTTCCTTAACCTCTTCAGTAGCTTCCTCAACTTCCTCTGCAGGTGCTTCCTCAGCAGCCTTCTCCTTCTCCTCAGCCTCCTCAGTCACTTCCTCCTTTTCCTCCTCTTCTTCCAGCTCCTCCAGAATCACTCTTCCCTTCCTTCTCTCAACTATTTTCTGGCGTTCCTTATCGCTTAGGTCCAGCTTAATTATCATGACGTTGGAGGGCTGCACTGGCCTGAACACTGGTGTTCCGTCAGCCTTCTTCATCGTTACCCCATCTACGTGGAGGGTTAGGCTCTGGTAATCCACCTTCAGAACCTTTCCTTCATGCCCAGCCATATCGCCCCTCATTATCCTCACTACGTCGTTGGTTCTGACGACCATCCTCCTTATGCCGTACTTCTCCCTCAGTTCTGGGGCTAGTTTGGCTGTAAGGAACTTCCTCCTAACGTGCATGGGGGCGTTGTATTGGGCCTTCCTCTGCTTTCCAGGCTTCTTAGACCTTGTTCTCATCTTCACCACCTCACACCACTATAGACGCTATTGTGGAGAGCCTGCTCCACCTTTCAGCAGCTTCCTTAGCTATCGGGCCCCTTATCTCTGAGCCTTTCGGGGCTCCCTCAGGAGAAACAATAACACATGCGTTGTCCTCGAAAGCCACCCATGTGCCGTCAGGCCTTCTGAAAGGCTTCTTCTGCCTCACTATGACGGCAGTCATTACCTGCCCGACGAGGTCGGCGTTCCCTTTCTTAACCGTTACGACTACCATGTCACCCACTGTTGCTGAGGGAAGCCTCCTCAACCTGGTCTTAGCTCCCGGGACACCTATAACCATGACTTCCTTAGCGCCGCTGTTGTCCGCTACCTTAAGCCTTGTCTGTATAGTTATTCCCGCAACCCGCTTGAACCTGCCGAAGGCTGCTCCGCTTTTCTTGCTTCCCATCACTCACCACCCTTCTTAAGCACTCCCAGAACTACCCAGGAAATTGATTTTGCGAGGGGTCGTGTCTCCCCTATAAGCACGGTGTCACCTGGCGTGACATCTATGCATGGAGGCAGGTATGCATGTATCCTTGACCTCCTGCGTTCATACCTCATATACTTCCTTACATATACCAGGTACTCCCTCTCAACGACGACGGCCTTCTTCATCCTTGCTTTATACACCTTACCTACCAGCACTCTCCCCCTTACCTTTAGGTGGCCGTGCCAAGGGCATAGAGGGTCGTCACAGGTTTTCTCCGGCGGCTTCAGCCCCTCATACCTTATCCCAATATTATTTACTTTACTCGCGCTCACGCTCCTCACCTCTTAATCCTCCTCAACCTGTCTTCAGGTCTTCCCACGATTTCTTCACCTTCCAGCTCTACACTCTCGTTCTTACCCAGTTTAAAAAGAAATTCGGCGCCTTCCTTAGGCACTACAACATCTTTTCCCTTGACCCTTACCTTCAGAGTGTTCATTGTTTCATCAATAACTACGCCTTCAAGCCCTCTCAGTCCAGGGTCTGTGTGGTTCTTCACCTTGACACGCAGCCCTATAAGCTCATGGTATGGCAGGTTCCTTCTCGTCCTCCTCAACGCTGACCACGCTCCTTAAGCTCCTCCTCCCTCATAACGGTGAGGATCCTCGCTATGTCTTTCCTGACCTGCTTGATTTTCCCTACGTTTGCTAGGGTCCCTAGGTAGGCCTGGGTCCTGAGCTTTATCAGCTCCGCCCTCAACTCGGCGAGGGTTTTCTCCCTCTCCTCCTTACTCATCTTCCTTATCTCGTCCGCCTTCAACGTCATGAGGCCTCACCCTCCTGCATGAGTTCAGCCCCGGGCTCCACTATCCTCACTATGTCGTCGGGCTCGCCCGGCTTAACAATCATTACCTCAACACCATAGATTCCAGGCTTTCTGAGGAGGTGGATTATGGCTCTCTGAGTCAGTCTCTCGATATGGTGGCCTGTCTTATACACCTTCCCGGCCCTAAGCTTCTCGTACCTCGCCCTCTCTGACGTAAGCTTCCCGCTAATTATTACCTCGACACCTACAGCACCGGCGGAAAGCACCCTTCTGAGGGCCACGAAGGCGGCCCTCCTGAAGTGGTATCCTCTCTCAATCGCTAGCGCAACCCTAGTCGCCACAATCCTGGCGTCTAGGTCGGGGTTCTCGACCTGCGTCACAGTTACCTGAGGGTTCTCGAGCTTGAAGTACTTCTCCAGAACCTCAGTTATCTGCCTTATTGTCTGGCCCCTCTTCCCGATTATTAGGGCGGGCCTGTCGGCATAGATAATAACTCTAGTGCCTAGAGGAGTCTTAATCAGCTCCACCCTAGAGTACCCGGCCCTCATAAAGTTCCTTGCCAGGTACTCGTCTATCTTCACCCTAAGCAGGTTCAGACCTATAAAATGGGCTTTCACATCCACCATGGCTAAATCTCCCTCACCACGACCTCCATATTTACTGTGGTCCTGAATTTAGGTGTAGCCCTGCCGAAGGCCCGAGGCATATACCTCTTAAGAACCCTTCCCTTATGGGCTGCTGCATGAATTATCACCACCCTCTCCACATCAAGGTTCTTCTGGTCGGCGTTATTCTCCACGTTCTTGAGGAGCTTCAGAATAGCCTTAGCGGTCTTCACAGGATACCTCCCTACAGGTGTTTTCCACTTAGGGAACCTGTCCGGTAGCCCCTTCTTATGCGCTACCTGGAGCTTATACCTTACGTAAGGAATAGGGGTTTTCTGCTCAATAACCTCCTCAAGAAGCTTCTCAGCGTCCTTAAGCCTCATACCTCTAATAACCTTGAATATTTCATAGCTTTCCTTAAGCGATACAGGGACGTCCCAAACCATGCCCCGGGCCGTCCTCTCCTCATCCTCTACCCTAACCGAGTACTTCCATCTGGGCAACATCCTCACCTTTCCACTGCCTAGACCTTACTAGGTAAGACTTATAAGTTCATAAGTTTTACCGTCTCCCCCTTACAACCCTTATTAGCCCACAACACCCAAACACTAAAAGGGGATTAGCTTGAGTCACAGCATTAACCTACGTAAAATAGATGAGTACACATGGGAAATACCTAAAGGAACCAAGAGCTGCATGAAAGTGCCAACAATTATTTACGCAGACGAACTCCTCCTCAGAAAAATGCAGGAGGACCTCACACTACAGCAGGCAGCAAACATAGCATGCCTACCTGGAGTGGTGAAGGCGGCCCACGTAATGCCGGACGGACACCAAGGCTACGGATTCCCGATAGGTGGAGTAGCAGCTATGGAAGCGGAGAACGGAATAATCTCACCCGGAGGTGTCGGTTACGACATCAACTGCGGGGTCATGCTTCTGAGGACTGATTTGAGGGAGAGTGATGTTAGGCCTAGGCTTCGGGAGTTGGTTGACACGCCTTTCAGGCATGTTCCTTCCGGTGTGGGAAGTACTGGGAAGGTTAGGCTGGGTTTCGATGAGTTGGATAGGGTTCTTAATGAGGGTGCTGAGTGGGCTGTTAGGAACGGCTTCGGTTGGGAGGACGATCTTGACCATATTGAGTCTAGGGGGAGGATTCCTTGGGCGGATTCTTCTAAGGTGAGTAGGAGAGCTAAGTCTAGGGGGGCTCCGCAGCTCGGTACTTTGGGTGCCGGGAACCATTTCCTAGAGATCCAGGTTGTTGATAAGATATACAACCCGTCTGTTGCGAAGGCTATTGGGCTTGAGGAGGAGGGGCAGGTCACCGTAATGATTCACACAGGCTCGAGGGGTTTGGGGCATCAGGTCGCTAGCGACTACCTCATGATTATGGAGCGTGCTATGAGGAAGTACGGAATACATCCTCCTGATAGGGAGCTTGCTTCAGTTCCTTTCTACTCGCAGGAAGGGCAGGACTACTTCAAGGCTATGGGTGCGGCAGCCAACTTCGCTTTCGCGAACAGGCAGATGATAACGCACTGGGTTAGGGAGTCTTTCGGGAAGGTGTATCATACAGACCCCGATAAGCTAGGTCTCCAGCTAGTGTATGGGCTTGCACATAACATAGCTAAGCTGGAGGAGCATGACGTCGACGGTAAGAGGATGAAGCTCGTGGTCCACAGGAAGGGAGCTACGAGGGCGTTCCCGCCTGGACATCCTGAAATACCTAAGGACCACCAGCCTGTGGGGCAGGTGGTGCTCATACCCGGATCAATGGGGACGGCGAGCTATGTGATGGTTGGGGTGAAGGAAGGGTTAAAGACTTTCTACTCTGCGGCCCACGGAGCCGGGAGGTGGATGTCGAGGCATAAAGCCCTCAGAGAGTATAACGCGGGCCAGATAACGTCAAGCCTTGAGAAGAGGGGGATATACGTACACGCAGCGACTAAGAGGGTTCTCGTGGAGGAGGCTCCCGGAGCATATAAGGATGTGGATAGGGTTGCGCTGGTTAGCCATAAGGTGAAGATAGCGGCGCTGGTGGCTAGGCTGAGACCCATAGGGGTCGTTAAGGGGTAGTGCAGCAGTTGAAGAGGGGTAAGTGGAGAGGTTTTCTCGTAAGCAATAACCTCATAATAAAATCCACCATTATTTTGGAGAGAGATAAACTCCTCATTATCCCTCATGAGGCAGTTATGAGGACTTCCGGCGTTAGGGGCTCGCTCCCCATCCATGAATTGAGAAGCGTTATGGAGTCCAGAAGCCCTTCCCCTATAGAGGTTTCCTCCTCAGACGTTGTGTCTGTTAATATATACATAGTTAAGAAGGGTTGGGAGAAACTGAGGTCGATGCTCCCTAAGGAGCAGGCAGGATCAGGCCGCCTGGCTGAGGTTTCAGTTATTGCTGAAGGCAGGGATGAAGTAAGGCTTCTGACGGACGAGTATACGGCGAGAAAAATAAGGAAGGCTCTGGCGAGTTAGCCCCTTACTTCATCGCGACGAAGAGTGTGGACCTGGTGGCCTTTACGCCGGGTTCACCGTGCTGCACAATCCGCGTCGTCGGGGCGTACTCACCTAGGTAGTGACCAATCATTTCGGGAG
>Ga0164318_10003048_pt1 | contig 15770 bp, 16 predicted proteins | sample GuaBasSedimGuay9_FD_113734 | JGI IMG/M metagenome (GOLD analysis project Ga0164318, IMG submission 113734) | Subseafloor sediment microbial communities from Guaymas Basin, Gulf of California, Mexico - Guay9, Core 4571-4, 0-3 cm | ecosystem: Environmental > Aquatic > Marine > Hydrothermal vents...
ACAAAAGGCCGAAGACGCGGCCCGCAGGGGTGAATATAATGAGGCACTGGGAATTGTTTCCCGGTGCCTCGATCTTTACCCCGGTTTCAGCCCTGCGAGGGTACTGAAAAGCGAGATTTTGTCCAGAACAGGGGATATTGAAGCGGCTGTTAGAGAATTGCGGGAAATTATAGCATCTAATCCGGAAAATATTCGCGCCAGGATGATTTTGACCGAGCTGTTTATTCAAGAGAATGATCAAAAGCAGGCTATGATTCACCTGGAATTTCTGTCTTTTATGGTACCTGAGAATGATCCGGCCCTGCTGGATTTGCGCCAACGGGCCGAAGAACTACAGCCTGTGGCAAGAGTGGAAGAAGAGGCACCTCAACCCCTTGAATTCGGCATCATTGAAGAAGCGAATGAAGACGATGCGGCGGAATTGTCTCCAGATGATTTGGGAGCAGATGAGGGAGATAATTTGATTCTGGAAGACGATGTCACAGAGATCTTCACGGAAGAGGAATTAGGTGTCGAATCTATGGAAGCCCCGGATTCAATTGGAGAACGGAGAGACAGTTTGGGCCATGATAATCCGGAAATCAGTTCTGGCCGAATCGAGATGGCGGATATGGAAGAGCATCTGGAAGAAGTGCCTGAGAATGTTGACGTTCAGCAGAGCGAAGTTGTGACTGTGCATGTTCCCGATGGAGAGGAAGGGAGCGTAGAATCTGAAAAACAAGATGTTGAAATCAAGACTCTGACGATGGCAAGGGTCTATGAACGACAAAAAATGTACCGGGAAGCTTTGGAAATTCTGGAAACACTATATTCGAACGAGCAATCCGAAGAATTGAGTGAGGAAATCCAGAGGGTTAAGCGACTTGTAGATGATAAGGCGATTACGGGGCAAAAAGGCCAAAGAGAAAGAGTTATTGTGTCACTCAGGGACTGGATGGAGAAAATTACATGCAATTCAATGAAATGACCAGAGACCTTTCAGACAGGAAATTTGTAGTTTTTGACAAGGAAGCGCTTGTGGTTTATCAATCCCCTGGTGCTGAACTGGATCAGATGGTCATCGATTTGGCTGATTTGGTAGCGAATGCAGTCAGGTTGGAGATGTTTACGCCCACAGAATCATTATTGAATGTAAATGGCAGATTGATTCTGTTGAAACAGGTGGGTGATTTTTTTATTGCATTACTTTGCGAAGGGAATGGAGAGGAGAGTAGAAAACTCGTTCTGGACATGTTGAAATTAGAAAGTAGATTGTTACCGGAGTTGACATAAACGGATTCAATCACGATACGACAGATGAGCTGCAAGGGGTTGCCTGCGGCCTGAAATGTTTTGTAGATAGGTAGGCCTGCTGACGAAACGTCCGGCGGGCTTCTTCAGTTGACGGGAGGATGGAAAGGCCTTATACTCAGACTGTAAACTGCAGGAGGAGACAATGTACGATACCAGTGATTTTAGAAATGGTTTAAAAATTGAATTAGACGGCGTCCCATTTGAAATTGTTGAGTTTCTTCATGTAAAACCGGGAAAAGGCGGGGCATTTGTCCGAACGAAAATGAAGAACATGCAGACCGGCGCAGTGCTCAGCAAGACATTTCGTGCAGGAGAAAAGGTTGGTAAGCCCGAGCTTCAGGATAGGCACATGCAATTTCTATACAGTCAGGCAGATGATGTGATTTTGATGGATCTGGATACGTATGAGCAAATCCCTGTTCCGGTTGAGAAGTTGGGAAACAAGCGCCTGTTCCTGAAAGAAGACATGGAAATTGACGTACTTTTCTACAAGGGTGAGGCAATTGCAATTGAGCTTCCGATCTTTGTTGAACTTGCCATCAGCCATACTGACCCCGGGCTACGGGGGGATACCGCGAGTGGCGGTAGCAAACCGGCCACTGTTGAAACAGGAGCTGTAATACAGGTTCCTTTGTTCATTGGCGAGGGGGAAATGGTGAGAGTTGATACGAGAACCGGAGAATACATAACGAGGGTAAAAAAGTGAATGTAAAAGAAATCCAGAAGCTTATGGAAGCATTTCAAAAAAACGGCTTGACGGAACTGGAGTTGGCTGATGAGGCTTTCAATTTAAAATTAAAACGTGAGATTGTTGTTGAAAATGTTGCAATGGTATCGTCACCGTCCATGATCCAGAACCAGGCCCAATTCCCTGTTACATCAACTCCGGCGACTGGGTCGGAAGAGGTTGAAGAGACGATTCCTGAAGAGGGCCTTGAAATTATTGAATCGCCCATTATTGGCACTTTTTACCGTTCTCCGAATCCGGATGCTTCCCCATATGTGGCGGTGGGCGATGTGATCCGAAAAGGTCAGGTTCTTTGCATCATCGAGGCGATGAAGATTATGAACGAGATTGAATCTGAGATAGAAGGGACAGTTGTCAGAATTTTTCCCAAAAATGCGGAAGCGGTTGAGTACGGGCAGAAGCTTTTCGCCGTAAAGCCGGTGTGAGACAGTTGAATTTATGTTTAAAAAAATTCTGATTGCCAACCGGGGTGAAATCGCGCTAAGAATTATCAATGCCTGCAAAGAACTTGGGATTCCCACTGTTGGTGTTTATTCTGTTGCAGACCGTGAATCGCTCCATGTGAAACTGGCTGACGAATGTATCTGTATCGGTGGAGCGGCCAGCAGTAAAAGCTATCTCTCTATTCCCGCCATTATTGCTGCAGCGGAAATTACCGGAGCGGATGCAATCCATCCGGGTTACGGGTTCTTGGCTGAAAACGCGCATTTTGCTGAAGTGTGCAAAGGCTGCGGTATTACTTTTATTGGACCCAGGGCAGAACATATCCGTTTAATGGGAGACAAGTCCCGAGCCAGGGACACCATGATTCGCAAAAAGGTTCCGGTGGTTCCGGGGAGTGACGGCCCGATAACCACTGAAGGGGAGTTGCCTGAGCTTGCCGAGCAGATCGGTTATCCGGTTATCTTGAAAGCATCTGCCGGTGGCGGTGGGAAGGGAATGCGAATTGTCCGTGAAAAAAACGAATTATTATCTGCCTACAACATGGCCCGCACTGAAGCCGGAGCGGCATTTGGCGATGACACCATGTACATGGAAAAATATATTGTAAACCCCAGGCATATAGAAGTACAGATTGCTGCCGATAATGAGGGGAGTACGGTTCATCTTGGGGAGCGAGAATGTTCCATTCAGAGAAACCACCAGAAGCTGATTGAGGAAGCACTTTCCTCCGTATTGACTCCTGAACAGCGAAAAGAAATGGGAACAACAGCAAAAAAAGCCGCAGCCGCGATTGGATATTCCAATCTGGGTACGGTGGAGTTTTTACTGGATGGTGACGGGAAATATTATTTCATGGAAATGAACACAAGGATTCAAGTGGAGCATACAGTGACGGAGGGAGTTACCAATATAGATCTGGTGAAGCTTCAGATAGCACTGGCAGCAGGTGAGAAACTCCCTTTGACCCAAAGGGATGTTAAATTTTTCGGTCATTGCATCGAATGCAGAATAAATGCTGAGGATCCGGTGTCCTTTATGCCTTCGCCGGGGAAAATCGAAGCTTTCCATGCACCGGGCGGCCTGGGTGTTCGCCTGGAAACGGCGGCATATTCCGGCTATACGGTTTCTCCTTATTATGATTCCATGATCGGGAAATTGATTACCTTTGGCCACAACAGGCCGGAAGCAATTGCCAGAATGAAGCGTGCCCTGGGGATGTTTTTTATTGAGGGCATCAAGACAAATATTCCAATGCATTTGAAAATTCTGGAAGATAAGGATTTCCAGGCCGGTAATTTTACGACCCATTTTATGGAGAGATTCGCCCGAAAATGAGATATCTTGTATTGAGTGACATCCATGGGAATATTGAAGCCCTACGGGCTACAATGGCTTTTATCAGGCGCAAAAAATATTCAGGGGTTCTATTTCTGGGAGACCTTGTTGGCTATGGGGCTGCGCCGAATCAGGTGGTCGATACATTCAAGAGAATGCGGGGGTTGGTTTCGGTTCGAGGAAATCACGATAAAGTCTGTTCCGGGATTGAGGAAGGATACAATTTTAACGATAAGGCAAAAATAGCGGCAGACTGGACATTTGAAAAACTCTCCATGGACAACCTGAAATTTATCCGTGAAATGCCGAGAGGCCCGGTTCGTGTGAATGAAAAAATCTTGTTGTCCCATGGTTCTCCGGCAAACGAGGATTACTACCTTTTCAGCGAATTTGATGCGTTCCAGGTATTTAATCGATTTTCCACTCATATGATGTTTTTCGGGCATACCCATGTCCCTTGTATTTTCGACTTTGACGGGACAACCATCCATTTCAGGCGGCTGCTGGACCGCGATGTCGTTCAATTGGACTCGAATCACCGTTATCTGATAAATCCCGGTTCGGTAGGACAGCCGAGAGATCGCGATTATCGTGCCTCTTTTCTGATTATGGATTCCGATACCGGAAAACTATACTACTACCGGGTTCATTACAATGTCGAAGCTGCGCAGAACCGCATTCTGGCGGAAGGCCTACCTTATCACCTTGCCGCGCGCCTTTCATTCGGCGTTTAACGTGGCTTAAAAATCAGGGGGAAAAATGAAAATTTCAATGTGCATGCTCTTATCCATTATCGGATTCTCGCTGTTTGCCGCCAGTCGGCCGGCTCCGTTGAAACCGGGAGACGAATTCCCCGCGGTACGTCTCCAAAACCAGGACGGAGAACTTGTCAACCTGTTTTCCTACAAAGGGAAATGGTTGATCCTGTATTTTTACCCCAAAGACGGCACCCCGGGCTGCCGGAAAGAAGCATTGGCGTTTACGCGGCTGAAAAACGATTATTCCGCTTTAAATGCGGTGGTATTTGGTGTTAATCCTGCCGGTTCTGCCAGCCATAAGAAATTTGTGAAGAAATATAAGTTGAAAATTGACCTGCTTGTAGACAATAAAAAGAAACTTATGAAACTCTTTGGCGTCAAGAGTTTTTTCGGATTCTGTTCAAGAGATACTGTGTTGATAAATCCTGCCGGCCGGGTGGAAAAAATTTATCGGGGTGTTTCTCCGGAAGGAAGCCCCGGCGACATTCTGACATACATCCGTTCACATCAATCCCGTTGAGGATTCTTGTTTTTTTTGTTCAGCCGGAAAGTTAAATTTCCGTTCAGTTCCAGCTTTTGAATCTTTACAAAATACCGGAGTGCTTTCTTTAACTTCCATGCCGGAATGCCGGATTGCCGTGCCATCCATTGAAGGTTCAGTTTTCCTTCCGGATGCCGTTCCAATAATCCGGTCAATTCCTTTTCCACATCCGGCGGCAGAAATGTCAACTCTGTTTCTCCGGTAAAGGCGGCATCCTGTAACTCTTTCGGCAGAAAAAGTTGGTTTTCGAAAGGATTATCATGGGTGTAAATATAATTCTTGCCGCCGGTCATTTTTTTGGCATCCGGATAATGGTGGTCTTTCAGGTGAGGAGGAACCGGAAAACTTTCTCCGTTTTGAATGCGGTGCATGGCAGTATCAATGGCACGGATCGTTTCATTTGATTTTGGGGCTCGTGCCAGAAAGACGGCAGTTTGCGTTAGATGAATACGCGCTTCCGGAAATCCAAGTTGCTGTACGGCATTGAGGGCGGCGGAAGCCAGGATTGTAGCGAGAGGTTCCGCGTTTCCAACATCTTCCGCCGCGCAGACAAAAAGCCGTCTTGCGATAAATTCCGGATCTTCTCCCGCTGCAATCATCTTTCCCAGCCAGTAAACTGCTGCGTTTGCGTCTCCCCCCCGTATGCTTTTCTGCAAAGCGGATGCGTGGTCATAATGGGCATCAGACATTCTGTCGTAAACCGGGTTGGTTTCAAGCTCAGAAAACGCAGATTCTCCGGCAATGGAAACCGCTTCCAGCAGATTGTAGGCCTGACGCATATCTCCCTGTGATAAGTGGACAATTCTTGAAAGCATTTTCTCCTGAACTTCAATAGTGTGCTCTTTGGAAGCCTTCTTCAACGCATTTTCTATGGAGGCTGGCGTCAAGGGCTTGAAACTCATTATAAGACACCTGGAGCGAATGGCCTTATTTACGGAAAATGCCGGATTTTCAGTTGTGGAACCAACTAGAACCAGAGTCCCTTTTTCCACATGGGGGAGGAGAATGTCTTGTTGCAACTTGTTGAAACGGTGAATCTCATCAATAAACAGCAACAGCGAACCCACAGCCTTTGCCTTGGCAACAATCGCCTTCAATTCCTTTGCTCCACTGTCAGTCGCTGAAATGTCCAGGAAAGTCATGGATAGTGACTGGCTGAGAATTCGGGCAAGGGTCGTTTTCCCTGACCCCGGTGGCCCCCAGAAAATCATGGATTGTATATGTTTTTCTTCAATGAACCGGCGAATGGGCTTTCCCGGCCCCACCAGGTGTTCCTGGCCAACAAAATCGTCCAGGGAGATTGGCCGGAACTGTTCTGCAAATGGTTTTTTCATAGGGCTTTCCACTTCCTTCATTCAATAATCACAATTGTATCATGCCGGCAGGCCGGGACACATGAACAAAAGGGGTCTGATTTACGTATAGTTGAGTGAACAGAAATCAGCTTGGAGGTTTATATGATTGGTACCTTGTTTGGATTGGGATTTACCTTGATAGCACTGGCTGTGGCATTCTGGTTTTTTAAATTAATTTTTAAGGCCGTGTTCTTTCTCTCGGGAACGCTGATCGCATTGATTATTGCTGCGGCATTGTTTCCTATCCTGATTGTGCTTGTTATCGTCGGGCTCAAATTACTGCTGCTCTTTTTTCTTCTGATTCCCATCCTTATTGCCGGTATCATCCTGAAATTTCTCCTTGTCCCCTTTGCTTAAATCGGCCTTTGGACTGATTTAAGTGTGATGGTGGTCGGTAGGAAAAAAGAGAGGGGGAACCAGAAAGATCATGTAAGCTTGTAATCAATATGCGTTTCTTTTCCCTACCTTTCAAAATGCACTGAAACAGAACACTCACTCCCATCGCACATTTTACATTCACTTACACTACTTGAATATTTTATGTTCCCTGGAAAAGTAATCTTTTGTGATTTCTTTGACTTTGGGGGTCAGGAGAATCACGGCAATGAGGTTGGGGATGGCCATGAGGCCAAGGGCGATGTCTCCAAATCCCCAGACAATCTCCAGTGAGAAAACGGCACCGGCGAACTGCATCACAAGAAAGAGAAGTTTATAGGGCTTGATTCCCCGGTCTCCAAACAGGTACTGCACCGCGCGGTCCCCGTAGTAAGACCACGAAATGGCGGTGGAAACAGCAAAAAGGAAAACCGATACGGTGACCAGGTAGTTTCCATATTCACCCAACACAGGGGCCAGCGCCACTTTGAATGCATACGCAGTCATGGGAGAACCGTTCAGTGCCTGCCCTCCGGCATCCACAACAGTCCATGCCCCTGTGGCCACAATGACAAGGCCTGTCATGGTGCATACAACCAAAGTGTCAATAAATGGCCCCAACATGGCCACAGCGCCTTCGCGGGCCGGCTCATCGGTTTTTGCTGCGGCATGGGCAATGGGGGCGGATCCCTGTCCCGCTTCGTTGGAAAAAATACCCCGTTTCACTCCCCATACCAGTGTGTACAGGAAAGTGGCACCGGCAAAACCGCCGATCTGCGCCGGGGGATTGAAAGCGGATTTGATGATGGTTTCGAACATGCCGGGGATTTTGTCAAGGTGAAGGAGCAGTGCCAGGAGTGCTGCTGCAACATATAGGATTGCCATAAAGGGAGCCAGTTTACTGGCTACTTTCCCAATCCGCTTGATACCGCCCAGAATGACAGCGCCAACCAGAATAACCAGTACAATGCCGGTAATCCACGGCGCAATACCGAAATCAGAACGGAACTGGTCAGCAACAGTAAACGCCTGCACGGCGTTACCGGAACCGAAGGAGGAGATGGCAGCACAGGTCGCAAAGAAAATTGCCATGGGTTTGAATGCCTTTCCCAAGCCCCTTTCAATGTAATACATAGGGCCGCCGGAAACGGAACCATCCGTATTGACTTTTCGAAAATTCAGCGAAAGGGTGCACTCTGCATATTTCAACGCCATGCCAAAAACAGCCGTAATCCACATCCAGAACAAGGCACCGGGGCCACCGTAATGAATGGCAGTGGCCACACCGGCAATATTGCCGATTCCCACCGTGGCAGACAAGGCGGCTGAGAGTGCCTGGAAGTGGGTAATATCTCCTTCATGATCAGGGTCGTCGTATTTACCGCTTATAACTTGCCAGGCATGTTTGAATCGACGGATTTGAACAAAACCGAGGCGAAACGTGACATAGATTCCCGCACCGAGCAGCAAGACCACCATGAACGGCGTTGTCTTGGGGGAATTCCAGATCAAGTCTGATATCCAGTTGATTATGGACTGTAAGTGTTCCAAAAAATCCCTCCGCATCTAGTCAAATTTTGTCTATCGTATCACAGTTTATGCTATGATTAGGCGAATATTTGACCAGGGAGGGCTCATTTATGCGCCGATTCATCCTGCTGACATCTATCCTGCTTCTCGGGCTTATGCAAGTCTCTGCGCAGGACACAGACAAAACCGCTAAAACGAAAGGCAATTCCAAAATAATCATCACTATTTCTCCGTACAAATACCAGGTTTCCGACACACCGTACGCGCATCCTCAGATATTGACGCTTAAACAAGCTGCCCGTATTCTCTCTTCGATTTTCATTGAAAGGGGAAGGGGAGAGGTGCCTGTTTTGAACTCGGAAGACTGGATGATGCTGGCTCCGAAAATGGTAAAAGAGTTTAAAACATTAAAAACAAATCAGCAGTTGGAAATTGTCAAAGCCTGGGGCCATGAACAGAAAAACGGAACATTCAATGAAGATCATTCCACCCATCTTTATCTCTGTTTTGTTAAAGCGGACACCCTGTATGTAGCGATCACATACAAGAACCGAAAACCGGAACAGATGTACCATCTTGCGAAGGGCCGTTTCATGGAATGGATGAAAAACAAGGACGGGAAAAAATTTCTCAATATTGTGCTGATGAATAAATCTCTCTGGACCACAAATTTCAATGATCTCGTCTTTGAGAAAAACATGCAGTTTGATCCAGACAAAATTAAGCAGAGAATTGACAAGCACGCTGACCGGAAGGGGGACATCAAGGGCAATAAAGGGACAGAAACAGAACCGGCCACACTGACCTTTGAGCAACTGGAAAAAGAATTGAAGCGGCTCAATGACATGAAGGAAAAGGGGCTGATTTCAGAGGATGAATACAAAAGGGCCCGTGCCCGGCTGATGAAACAGGCTGGCATTGGCAGTTAGACGGCGAGTGAAGAAATGGAAAAAAAGAACCGGAACCTGCAAAGTGAAGTGGAAATACTGGGAGACCTGCTTTCTAAAAAGTTGGCGGATGACAAGGAGATTTCTGCCCTGATACAGCAGATTAGAGACAAAGGAATGATGCTGACTGTTGTGATTGAGGCCAATCCGGACATTGATGAAGCAGAGCTGAAATTTAACCAGTTTGACCATAATTTCTTGAAAAAGCTGAAGATTCGACCCAATGAAGACATTGACTGATCTGTCTCCGGCCGAGGTCCGGGAAGCGTTCAAGGAAAGCGGTTTTCCTGCTTTTCGCGCCGGCCAGGTCTTGAAATGGATTTATGAAAATAGTGTCACCGATTTTCGGAACATGAGTAACCTCTCCAAATCCCTTCGGGAAGAACTGGCTGCGAAATGGCAGATAGACAGTCTCCGGGAAGTGAAGCGGAATTCTGCATCGGATGGCACCATTAAATTTGGCTTTGCCCTCCACGACACGCACATCATTGAATCGGTTCTCATTCCTATGGAGAATGGGAAACAGACCTTCTGTATCTCTTCTCAGGTAGGTTGCGCCATGGGGTGCAAATTCTGCAACACTGCTCGAATGGGTATGGTTCGCAATCTGAGCCCCTCGGAAATTGTCTGTCAGGTTCTTTACCTGTACCGGGAAGCGGGGCTCAGGGAGCAGCATCGGTCGTTTAATGTCGTCTTCATGGGAATGGGGGAGCCGCTGGCAAACCTGGACAATGTGCTGAAAGCCATGCGCATTCTCATTGACAAAGATGGGATGAATCTGTCCCGGAGACGAATCACCGTTTCAACATGCGGTATTGTGGCCGGCATCCGCCGCCTGGCACGGGAAGAATATCCACCCCGTCTTGCCATTTCTCTCAACGCCGCCGATGATGAAACCCGGCTGAAAATAATGCCCGTAACCGAAGGGAATCCTCTGTCGGAGCTTCTGGACCAGCTGAGGCGCTATCCACTCCCCCAGCGGGAGCGTTTTACCTTTGAATACGTCCTGATCCGGGATGTCAACGACCGTGACAAGGATGCCGCTAGTCTGTCCCGGCTTCTGAACAAGCTTCGCTACAAAATCAACCTGATTCCATTCAATCCCTTCCCCGGTTCCGACTACCTCGCGCCTGATCCTGTCCGAATTGAGGCATTCCAGCAGATCCTATTCAGCAAAAACATCACTGCTACCATTCGCAAGAGCAAAGGGCAGGATATTCAAGGCGCCTGCGGCCAGCTCGCTGTAAGTGTTGAAAAAGAGTTGGGGTAGGAGTTGGAGCAGGGGTAAGAAAGGGAAAGAGATTCACCGTTGGAATCGCAGAGGCCTCTCAGCCAAAATCCGGATAGAACATTTCTTTGTATTATTCTGATATCCGGGCAATGTCGGCACCGAGGCTCTGGAGCTTCCCTTCAAAATTGTGGTAGCCACGGTCCAAGTGATAAATGTGGTGAATATTTGTGGTTCCTGATGCAGTGAGGCCGGCGATTACCAGGGAAGCGCTGGCACGGAGGTCGGTGGCCATAACTTCCGCACCCTGCAGCGTTGTGCCACCCCTGATGATGACACGATTGCCGTCAATTTTTAAGCGGGCACCGAGACGATTTAGTTCTTGAACATGTTGAAACCGATTTTCGAAGATTGTTTCTTTGACAAATGATACGCCTTCGGCCTGAGTCATTAACGCCATGAACTGGGCCTGAAGGTCGGTGGGGAATCCGGGGTAGGGAGAGGTCTCAACGTCAACCGGGTGAACGCCATGTGCGGCTTCTATTGAAATGCTATCTTTCCCGGGAATAACCGTTACACCGGCTTCCACGAGTTTTTCGATGGGAATACGGAGGTGTTCAGGATTGACTGCAAAGAGGGTACCGTTTCCACCGCTGGCCGCGATTGCCATCAGGTAGGTGCCGGCTTCAATCCGGTCGGGGATTACGCGATGCGAGATCCGATGCAGAGAGCGGACCCCCTTGATAGTAATTCGACTGTTCCCAACACCATTTATTTTAGCACCCATTTTGATTAGGCAATTACACAGATCTACGACTTCCGGTTCATTGGCGGCGTGTTCAATAACAGTCTCGCCTTCTGCCATTACGGCTGCCATTATGGCATTTTCCGTTCCGGTCACGGTTACCCGGTCAAACAGGATTTGTGTGCCTCTGAGTTTTGGTGCCCGTAGGATGGCAAATCCCGATTCAATTCTGTGGTCTGCCCCCAGCTTCTGAAATGCATGGATGTGTTCATTAATGGGGCGGGCACCGATTGCGCATCCGCCTGGCGTATATACATGGGCTTCTCGGAAGCGCCCCAGGAGTGGCCCCATGAGGAGGACAGACGCACGCATTTTTCTCACAATATCGTAGGGTATTTCATCTGGCCGGACATTGGATGTGGTGAGATTGAGTTTTCCGGTTTCTGCCTGAAATTCGACAATGGCGCCCAGGCGTTCCATTGCTTTCAGCAGGGTCCGAACATCCGTCACGTCCGGCACATTCTCAAGTTCCAGTCCGTCTTCAGAGAGAATAGAAGCGGCAATGAGGGGTAGCGCGGCATTTTTTGCGCCAGACATGCGTACGTCTCCTGTCAGGCGTTTTCCACCCTGAATCACCAGCTTGTCAAGCATATTGTATGACTCCAATTCGCTCATGGTTGGCCAGATCCCTTATAATTTCGAACCGATGGATTTTTCCGGAAATTTCAGGTTCCACCAATTCCCGTATTGCTTCCCCCTGATTATACCCGAACTCGAAGGCCAGGTATCCCTTTTTTTTAAGGAGTACCGGTGCCTGTTTCAGGAGGGATCGGATATGGGTAAGGCCGTCATTGCCGGAGAACAGTGCTTTCCGGGGTTCAAACCCAAGTTCAGGCTGAAGGGCCGGGGCTTCTTCTTCGGCGACATAGGGTGGGTTTGCGGTGATCAGGTCCACGGATGAGGGCGCAAACGAGGTCAGCATATCTGTCGCAAGAAAGGAGCAGTTGTCTGCGGAAAGCCGATTCTTGTTTATCTTAGCAATATTCAGAGCTGAGGTTGAAATATCACAGCCGATGACCCGGTTTTCAGGTCGTTCCAGTGCGATGGAAATGGCGACACATCCGGAACCGGTGCAGCAGTCAATGATTAACTTCTTTCCCCGGGAAGGCAATAAATTCAGTGCGGTTTCAACAAGATGTTCCGTTTCCGGGCGGGGAATCAGCACATCCGGTGTTACATTGAATTCATATTTCCAGAAATCGCACTTTCCAAGGATGTATTGGAGAGGGGCATGAGTGGCACGTTCCCCAATTGTTTCATGAAAACGGGCCCATTCCTCTTCTGAAAGGACAAAGTCTCCTGTTATTGCCCGATGACGGGGGATATGAAATGAATGGGATAAGATAGTTGTGATGTCCGGCTGTGGTGAAAGGATGTCCGCATTCTGGAGTCTTTCTACGGCAAGTTGAATATTAATGAGTGAGGATTTGTCCATCATGGCCATGCTTTGAATTAACTCCGGACTGTGGAGGCTTCCTTCATGGCAATGGCCTGGTAGTGGGCAACGAGGGCATCGATGACTTCATCCAGTTCACCATCAAGGAAAGCAGTCAGCTGGTGTATGGTTTTCCCGATACGATGATCTGTGATTCGGCTCTGGGGGAAATTGTAGGTGCGGATTTTCTCACTGCGGTCTCCTGAGCCAACCTGGCTTTTCCTGTCTTTTGCTATTACTGCCTGCTGTTTCTCCTGTTCCATTTCATAGAGTCTGGAGCGAAGTACCCGCATGGCTTTTTCTTTATTCTTTATCTGAGATTTTTCGTCCTGGCAGGTGACCACAAGGCCGCTGGGGATGTGGGTGATACGGATAGCCGAGTACGTAGTATTGACAGACTGGCCGCCAGGGCCGGATGAACAATACCGGTCTATGCGCAAGTCTTTTTCACCGATGTTGACTTCAACTGCGTCTACCTCAGGCAGGACGGCTACGGTAACCGCGGAGGTATGAATACGGCCACCGGATTCAGTCTGTGGAACTCGTTGAACCCGATGAACCCCACTTTCGTATTTCAGCCTGGAGTAAGCGTTTTCTCCTTCAATAACTGCGACGACTTCTTTCAAACCGCCGACGCCAGTCTGGTTGATGTCCATAATTTCCAGCTTCCAGTTGTGTTTTTCTGCATAGCGGCTGTACATGCGGAATATTTCTGCAGCAAAGAGCGCAGCTTCATCACCACCGGTACCGGCACGAATTTCAAGAACGACATTGCGTTCATCGTTTGGGTCCTTAGGGAGAAGCAGAATCTTGAGCTGCTCTTCGATTGAAGACAATTCCTCTTTCAGTGCGGAGAGTTCTTCTTCTGCCAGTGCCTTCATTTCACGGTCGCCGGCAGAATCAGAAAGGATTTCATGTGCCTCATTTATCTGATTCTGTATCCGAATGTAATTACGATAGCTTGAAACAAGGGGCTCAAGATCTGCACGCTGTTTTGAAAGCTTCCGAAAAAGAGAGTGATCCTGAGCCACCTCAGGATCACTCATTTTTCGTGTTAGATTTTCAAAATCATTTTCAATGTCCGCAAGTTTATCAAACATTTGCGGTGCTCAGTTTTTCCCCTTGTTTCCATAACGGCGGTTGAATTTCTCAACGCGGCCGGCGGCATCAATGAGTTTCTGCTTCCCTGTAAAAAAGGGATGACATGCCGAGCATATTTCCACCGAAATTTCTTTTTTAGTTGACCGGGTCTTGAATGTGTTGCCACAGGCACAGGTGACGGTCACTTCATTGTATTCCGGGTGAATGTCTTTTTTCATTGCACAATCCTCCTTAAAAATCCACTCAGGGTTCACATTATAATGCAACGTCTCCACATTGCAAAGAACTTTTTAGTCTGATTCGGGGGCGTTGGGCTTTTTGTCCTTTTCTTTTTTCCCCTTTTTCTTTTCCGAACCGGGCCGTGTCCACGAAACGTAATCGCAATCAGGATAGTTGGAGCAGCCGTAAAATGTCTTTCCTTTTCTCGTTCTCCGTTGAACGACTTTTCCGTCCTTGCATTTCGGGCAGGAAATATCCAATTCTTTTTTGCCGTTTTCGATATATCGGCATTCCGGATACCCGGAGCAGGAGACAAAAACTCCGTAGCGTCCCTTCCGTTCTACAAGTGGTTTTCCACATTTGGGGCAGTTTCGATCCAGTTCTTTGATTTCCCCGTTTTTCTTTGATTTTCGATAGTCACATTCCGGGTAGTCACTGCACTGGAAATATCTGCCGTAGCGTCCAGACTTTAACACCAGCGGTTTTCCGCATTTGGGACAGCTTTCTTCCGTCTGGTTTTCATCACTGCCATTATCCAAATCCCGGGTGTTCTTGCATTCGGGATAATTACTGCAAGCCATGAAGAGGCCGTAACGTCCCACTTTTATTACCATGGGGGCCCCGCATTTGCCGCATTTTTCGTCTGTGGGGAGTCCGTTACGTTTTACATTGGCAATGTTGTCACTGGCATTTTCCAGTTCGCTTGCAAATCTCTGGTAGAAGGTTTTCAGGAGTTCCTGCCAGTCTGTTTTCCCCTGCCCGATGCTGTCCAGCTGGTTTTCCAGTTCGGCGGTGTAGTTGACATCAAAAATATCGGGGAAAGCTTTGACCAGGATGTCATTGACCAATTCCCCCAGCGCGGTGGGATGAAATTTCTTTTCCTGCTGTTCGGCATATTCCCGATTTTGAATCACTGAGATGATGGATGCGTATGTACTGGGTCGGCCGATGCCGTTGCTCTCCAGTTCTTTCACCAGCGTGGCTTCGGTGAATCGGGCCGGTGGTGTTGTAAAATTCTGTTCGGGGATCAGTTTTCCCGCTTTTACCGTTTCGCCTTCCGAAATCGGTGCCAGGAGTTTGTCTTTTGCAATTCCCGGGTTGTAAATCTGTGTAAAGCCCGGCTCCACCAGTGTGGTGCCGCTGGCGATAAAATCATATACTCCCGAGCTGATGGTTACTGTGGTTTCGTGCAAGATGGCGGGAATCATCTGGGAGGCGACAAAGCGTTTCCAGATGAGGGTGTACAGCGCCAGTTCATCCCGGGTAAGTAAATTTTTGTCCTTTTCCGGCACCAGGTGCACCATGGTGGGGCGAATCGCCTCATGGGCATCCTGGGCCCCGGACTTGGCTGCAAACATGTTTGGCCTGGCCGGAATCTGTTCTTTTCCCATTGTTTCACTGATGAAGTCCCGGGCTTCATCCAGTGCCTGCGCGGCAATCCGGGTGGAGTCGGTTCTCATGTAGGTGATGAGGCCCACCGTGCCCTGTTGGCCGATATCTTTCCCCTCGTAGAGGTGTTGGGCGGTGGTCATTGTTTTTTTCACCGAAAAGCCCAGTGCACGGGAGGCTTCCTGCTGTAGTTTGCTTGTGATGAAGGGCGGTAGCGGACGCCGCTTTTTTTCCTTTTTCTCAAGGGATGATACTGTAAATGCCCCT
>Ga0164318_10003050_pt1 | contig 15767 bp, 18 predicted proteins | sample GuaBasSedimGuay9_FD_113734 | JGI IMG/M metagenome (GOLD analysis project Ga0164318, IMG submission 113734) | Subseafloor sediment microbial communities from Guaymas Basin, Gulf of California, Mexico - Guay9, Core 4571-4, 0-3 cm | ecosystem: Environmental > Aquatic > Marine > Hydrothermal vents...
GAAAACTCTTGAGTTAAGTGATAGGCGTCCTGCTTGCGAATAATGTCATAAAAAGCAGCAAGAAAATCTTAAACTGAATTCTAGGCGCACTGCTTGTGCGCGAACTGATAGTCATTAAGTTTCTTTCTGAAAATAAAAAGCCGTAGAGTTGATAGCGGGTTTTATCAGGAAGAAGATCTGACTGCGGAAAAGAGATTAAGAAAAATTCAACAGTTTTTTGAATCAATGAACTCAGCCACAATATAGAACTGCGCCACAAAGGCGCACTATAATACAACACAGGAAAATGCACCATAACCAAGGCCAGAAGCTAAACACAGTCTCTAGGCGCACTAGAATTCAGCACAAGAAAATGCTCCTGAACCAAGAACATAGTCAAACACAACTGACACTGTCAAGACACACAGAATTCAGCTAAAGAAAATACACTTGATGCAAGTCATTGCACACCAATACATCAAATAAACAAAAAAGAACTAAAGAATCAATGCCCTATCTTCCTGTTTCTTAACTTTGAGCTTCTGCCATAACCGCAGCTAGAACAAACCTTCTTGCTCACATGAAAACTCCTAAGGCCGCATCTCCTGCAGACTATATGAGACGTGCCTTTAGATTTCTTTCCCTGTGAACCAGTTCCACCTTTGCCTTTCATTTTTCTTAAGCAGGACTAATCAGTATGATCGTGTCTCCTCTAATAAACACAGTCCCAAGCTTCCTCTTGACTTCGCCTTCTCTTCTTTCTTCAGTATCATCAAGAACAATATTGATGTGAATATCAAAAGCACGCAAAGTGCCAATGAATTGATTGCCATTCTTCAATTCAACCATTACTTTCTTGTCTTTTGCACGATTAAGAGCATCTAACGGACGCGATTCCATTTTTAACCAACACCTCGAGTATTTTAAGAGTGAAACTAAAGCAGGCATATTTAAATGTTTCTAAAAAAAAAGCGAATTGTAGTGTCTGGAAGCAATTACACAGATCTTAAAGAGTTGTAAGAATACTTCTTAAGCTAATCTAGAAACCAAAGCCCTTCCGCCTCTTCTCAAAATACTTTGGAAGAAACTTAACAGCAAGAAATACCACAACAATCAGGATAAATATGAACAAAAACAACCCAAAATGAGACCTGCTACCAGAGTGGCCCTGCAGATCAATCTTAATATCATCATCAACGCTGGTATGGTCAGACCCAGTCTCATCTGCATTCACATCTAAAGAATCATTTTCACCAGACTCAGCCAGAGGGCCAGTCAAGTTAACAGCATCACTGCCAGAGACATTTTCCTCAGTCAAATTGACTTCCTCAACAGGAGGCTTGTCAGGATCGCAAGCATCACCAACACCATCAAAATCCCAATCCCTCTGCGCATTAGGAACGTCAGGGCAATTATCAACAACATCAAGAACATCATCCTTATCAGGATCCTCAAAAAAAACCAGCCTCAAGACATTATCCTTAGTGTCGCCATCATCATCAAGATCCTCTCCGACCAATTTCTCATGAGTCAAAACAACAGCATGATTCTCAAAAAGAACAGGCCTTGAACAGAAAACATCATTGACATACCAAGTCTTATTCGATAAAGAAAAACCAACAAGCTTATTGTCGTCAACAAAAACAAGAACATCCTTAAACACCGACGGGAAAGCTCCAGCCAACCCAACATTAACCTCGTCCAGGTCAGGCAAAGCAAGAACAACAGGGAAATCATCATCAAAATCACCATCCTTATTGACATCCTTCCTCGCTAAAGCCTCATTCACAACAAAGACCAACACACTATCCTTAAAAATTCTTGGATACTCACCAATCCTTGCTGTGTTAACAAGAGAAAGATCATCCAAAAACAAAAGCCTAATCACCTTATCGCTGATCTTTGAATCACCATTAAGGTCATTCCCATACTCTTTCTCGTCAGTCTCAAAAGCAACAACTCCTAAACCAGTAAACACATTCTCTCCAACAAATCCGGTGTTATCAATTGTTCCAGTCTCAATATCAAAAACCTGAACAACATGATCCTCTACATCCTCGTCCTTGTCAAGATCAATATTCACATCGCCCTCAAAGACATCAAAAACAAGCTTGTTCCCATATACAGAAGGATTCTCACCGATAAAATCAGTCGAATAAAGCTTATCATCCCTTAAATCAAAATACCTTATAACAGGATCATCAAAATCATTATCAAAATTGACATCCTTATTCAATACAGACTCCTTTGAATCAAAAGCGACTATAAAACCAAAAACAGAAGGATTGCTGCCATCAGCAACAAATCTCGACTGCTTAGTCTTAATATCATAGACATAAATGCCTCCATCAGACTCATAAGCGATAACATCACCATAAGTGCTAAACTGATCTGCTGCAATTCCTGTATTCACAACCCTCAAAGCAAACACTGCAGGCATCAAGAATAAAAACATCAAAATCAAGACGAACCATCTGAATTCTGCCATGATTAAACACATAACCAACAGAGATTTTTAAACATTGCCAAAAAAAGCGGAAGTTTTAAATATTAATATCTTATTAATATCATATTAAGGTGGTATTATGGTGCAAGCGATAATAAATATTGAAGATCGAACAAACAGGATCTTAAATATAATCAAAGCAAAATTTGGCCTGAAGGATAAAAGTGAAGCAATAAACGTCATGGCTAAACAATATGAAAAAGAACTTCTTGAACCTCAACTCAGACCAGAATACATAGAAAAACTTGGAAGAATAAAGAAACAAAAGGGAATTCATTTCAAAAGCATCAGTGAATTAAAAAGGACTTCAAAAAGGGATAAGCAATTTAAAATAAGTTAGTGCCTATACTCATAATAGAGTCAAAATCTGATATAAAACTTTAAGCTGAACAAGAGGTGTGCGAGAGCGTGTGCGGGGCAGAGGCAGAAAACTCTTGAGTTGAACAAGAGGCGCGCTGCAAACAATGTGAGCAGTAACAGTAAAAGACTCTTGAGCTAAACTTTAGGCGTCCTTCTTGGACGCGACTTATTATTTGAGGAAGTTCTTTCTGAATGTAAAAAGTCGTAGAGTTGATAGCCTTTTGCCTCAGGGATAATACCTGCTCCGAAAAAAAAGCAAACTTTATAAAGAAACTGGGTGAAACAAAGGAAAATGGTAATAACACAGAAAGGAAGGCTCAAAAGAAAAGCATCAGGGGGAAGATATCACCCCACAAAAGGAAAAAAGAAATGCAACATGGGCAGAGCTTTCACAGAGACAAGAATAGGCAAGACTAAAATAAAGAACATCAGAACAAAAGGCGGCGGAACAAAAACAAAAGTCTACCTGACAGAGTTCGCAAATGTTGCCAATCCAAAGACAAAAAAGATTTCTAAAACAAAAATAAAGAAAGTGCTTGAGTGCCCTGCAAACAGGAACTACGCAAGGCGTAACATCCTTGTGAAAGGAACAATAATAGACACAGAGATCGGAAAAGCAAAAATCACAAGCAGGCCAGGGCAAGATGGGACAGTGAATGCAGTCCTGATCTAAAGACCACTTTAAGATAGTGTTGTAAAAAATTACCAAAAATATATGTTTTGTAATATACATTCCTAGTTAGCAATACTTAAATAAAAAACGGCCTTAGTGTTCTAAAAAAAGAGAAAAACACCACATATAGTGGTTTTCTACTCTAAAATAACAATCAGGAAAAAAGAGGAAAGACAATGCAATGCCCTTACTGCAACTCAACAAACACAAGAGTTATAGAGTCAAGAACATGCGAATCAAACAAAACAATAAGGCGCAGAAGGGAATGCAACAACTGCTCAAAAAGATTCACAACATATGAAAGGATAGAATTGGACGATCTTTATGTCAACAAAAGAGACAAGAGCAAAGAACTGTTCTCAAGAGAAAAACTGATCCAAGGCATGATAAAAGCCTGCGAAAAAAGGCCAGTCTCACAAGAAAAGATAAGAAAAGCCGCAGACATCATTGAGGCTGCAATAAGAACAAAAGGAAAAACAGAAGTCAAAAGCAACTACATCGGAAAAAAAGTGATGGAACAACTAAAACAGCTTGATGAAGTCGCTTACCTGAGGTTTGCGAGTGTGTACAAGAAATTCAGAGACGTGAAACAATTCGCAGAAGAAATAAAAACACTAAAGAGGAGGTAAAAACCATGACAGAAGAAAGCAAGACAATACAACTGGAAAATCCCCCATTCGGAGAGATATTGCTGACAGAAAACCAAAGAAAAGTCATAAAAGACAAATACCTAAAAGATGAAACTGTAGAGGAATGGTTATGGAGGGTCTCAAAAAACATAGCATTAGCAGAACTGCTCTACCACCCCGAAATACCTCGGGAAACATTGCTCTCAGGAGTGCAATACAAACAAGAATGGACAGAAATAAGCGAAAATGAGAAAGGAGAAATTCTGCTCATCCACGCAAACAAACTGACCAACTCAGAAAAAGACAAGAACCACAGAAGATTCATAGCAAACATGTACTCCCTCCTTGAAAAGAGCGACAAAGCAAGAGAAATTGTTGCGAAAGCAGCATTCAAATTCTACGACATGATGGCAAACTTTGATTTTTTGCCAAACAGCCCTACATTGATGAACTCAGGAAAAGAACTACAGCAGCTAAGCGCATGCTATGTGTTGCCAGTTGAGGACAGCATAGAGGGCTGGGGACGAACTGCCTTAAACACGATGATAATACACAAAAGCGGAGGCGGAACAGGATTCTCTGTTGGGAGGATTAGGCCAAGAGGGGATGCAGTCAAATCAACAAAAGGAGTCGCATCAGGCCCATTAAGCCCCCTAAAAATCATAAACAAAGCAACAGAAGAAGTAAAGCAAGGAGGCACGAGGAGAGGGGCTAACATGGGAATCCTCCCAATATGGCACCCTGACATAGAAGAATTCATCAATGCAAAAAACAAAGAAGGTGAGCTTGAAAATTTCAACATAAGCGTGGCCATGAACAAAGAATTCATGGAAGCAGTGAAAAATGACCAGGAATATGAACTGATCAACCCAAAAAACAAAGAAGTCACAAAAAAAGTCCGAGCAAAAGAGATATTCCAAAAGATAAGCAAAAACGCCTGGAAAACAGGAGACCCAGGAATCATCTGGCTAGACATAATAAACGAAAGCTTCTCAAACCCAACCCCTGAGCTTGGAGAGATAGAAAGCACAAATCCTTGCGGCGAACAGCCCCTGCTGCCATACGAACCATGCAACCTGGGAAGCATAAACCTGTCAAAATTCGTCGTAATGGGAAAAATAGATTATGCAAGACTGGGAGAAGTCGTAAAATTAGCAATCCACTTCCTAGATAATGTAATAGACGTGAACAACTATCCTCTGCCAGAGATCGAAAGAATGGCAAAAGGCAACAGAAGAATAGGCCTCGGAGTCATGGGCTGGGCAGAAATGCTCTCAATGCTGGGAATAGCATATGATTCAGAAGAGGCAATAAAAAAAGCCGAAGAAGTCATGGGGTTCATAAACGAAAAAGCCCTGCAAGCCAGCGAAGAACTAGCATTGCAAAGAGGAGTCTTTCCATTCTTCAAAGACAGCATATACGATGAAAAAGGAAAACACAAAAAAGAATGGGCAAAAGGAAAGCCAAGGAACGCGGCAAGAACAACAATCGCACCAACAGGAACAATAGCAATAGCATCAGGACTGCAAGGCAGCGGGATAGAGCCATTCTTCTCAATAGTATACGTAAGATACAACGCACAAGCGATAGACGCGCTAAAAAAAGGAGAAAAACCAAAAGAAGAAGACACCTTCTATGAAATAAATCCCTTATTCAGAAAAATAGCAGAAGAAAACAATTACTTTGGGCTAAAGCCAGAAGAACTATGGAAAAAAATAGAACAAAACCACAACAGCGTAAAAGGAATACCAGAAATCCCAGAAAACATACAAAGAATATTCGTCAGCGCGCATGATGTAAGTCTTGAGTATCACCTAAAGATGCAGGCGGCATTCCAGAGGCACACAGACAACGCAGTCAGCAAAACCATAAACCTGCCAAACAAAGCAACAGTTGAAGACATAGAAAGATCATACTGGCTCGCATACGAATTAGGATGCAAAGGAGTCACAGTCTACAGGGATGGTTGTAAAAGTTTTCAGATCCTGAATAAGAAAGAAAAAACAACAGAGCAACAACCAGAAAAGCCAAAGATAGATTATGCTCAGGGTGTTGCGTCGATGTATTACAGGTTTGAGACAGGGCATGGTCCTGTGCATGTGCACATTGATCATTTGAATGGAGAAATACAAAAAGTCTTCACACACACAACACCAATAGGAACAGAGATTGCAGGACTGACGAGCGTCTTAGGCATATTCATATCAAAATACATAGAAAAAGGCGGAAACATAAACGAGATAAGAGCGCAACTCAACAGCATCAAAAGCGATAAGCCATACGGCTTCGGAAGCAAAAGAATAGAAAGCATACCACACGCAATAAGCATGGCGCTAAGCAAATTCCAAAGCCAAACAGGGACACTGCAAGGACAACAGCTATTAACACAGCACGTTGAAGAAACACCAAAAAACACAACAAAAACAAAACAAGAAAACGACATAAAATACTGCCCAAAATGCCACAGCCCAAATATAGTCTTTGCAGGAGGGTGTTCAGGACCGACATGTCTTGACTGTGGATACTCAGAATGCTCATGAAACCATACACAAGAACTGGCGATAAAGGCGAAACAAGCCTATTTGCGCAAAGAGTAAAAAAAACAGACAACAGAATTGCCTGCATCGGAAGCATAGACGAAACAGCAGCGGCAATAAGCGTAGCAAGAACAGAGCTTGAAGACATAGAAATGACAGAAATACTGCTAAAGATAGAAAGAACACTCTCAAAAATAGCAGGAATCATTGCAGGATCAACAGACACACTGCAAGAGGATGATGTAAAAAGAATAGAAGAATGGACAGACAAATACTACATAGAAAAACAAGGATTTGAAAGGCCAAAAACAGAAGCAGGAGCGTTGCTTGATCTGGCTAGAACAATTTGCAGAAGAGCAGAAATAAGCACAATAAAAACAGAAGCCCAAGAGACAATACTAAAATACATGAACAGGCTGAGTGACCTGCTGTTTGCCATGAGAACTTTTTGTGACGAAAAATAACAATCAAAAAAAACAGGAAATCGCAGCTAATAACTCTAAAAACCGATTGCTCTAAAAACTCCAACAAGCCACTCTTAGATTTACCACCTAACGCCACCAAAAAAAAGATTGCGATCAACAAGCAATAAGAAATTTTAAATACTTAACATTGCTTCTAAAAAACAGGGGGTAAAATGGCAGATAATGAAGTTGTATTCACTTATGAAACATTGTATGAACTATTTCGCAGAGAAAAGAACAAGGAAGAACTGCAAAAAATAGATGACAAGTTCTACCAAGAAGCACTCAGCTACCTGAAAGAAAAACAAGACTTGTATGATGAAACACTAAAAAAAGACGACCTGTTCTCAGTCAATGAAAGAGAATCACTCCACACACAAATCAACAACATCCGAAAGCTCCTGAAAGACTTCTATGACAAAAGAGAAAGAAAAATAATCAACATGGCAATAAACGCAGTCAAGATAAACAAGAATGTGATAGACACATCAACACTCCTTCCCTTAGAGAAGGAACTCTACGAAAGAATAATAGACGTACTTGAACAATCCAGAAAAGAGATTTTGCTGAACGTGCTAATGCTAAGGCAACCCACACAAACCAGCACAGAGGAACACAAAAAAGAAGAGAAAAAGAATGAAACAGAAATGCAGGAGCACAAGGATAAAAAAACAGAAGAGGGTGATAAACAAGAAAGAACAACAATAAAAACAGTCAGGTTCAAAGAAAAAACAGAACAATTCATCGGAAAAAATCTAGAAGTGTATGGGCCATTCTCACAAGACGACACAGCAAAACTGCCCTCAGAGATTGCGAAAATACTTATCACACAAGGAAAAGCAGAAGAAGTCAAAGAAACATAACACTTTGAGTCTTGAGTCACTTATAGCCTTTAGAAAGCTCGTCGAGAAAACTCCAGAAATCCCTGTTGAACCTCTCCCTGAACTCAGGATCATTATCATACTTTTCAAAAAAATCAACGACCTTCTTCCTTGCAACCTCATCAACATAATCAGGCAACTCAGACTTCAGACGCTTAACAAACTCATCCAGACTATCATTAAGCTCGTCAGAATAATTATCTTTGACATACTGAAAAATCAAGTCAACAGCAGCCTTATAATCCTCATTAAGCACTTTTCTGCCAGAATCATCAGTCACAATAGGAAAGTAAGGCTTCACAACATCATCAACACCAGAGTTCAGCTCAGTTCTTACTTCATCAACAAGCTTGGATTTCTCTGACTGAAACAAAGCATAGATCCCAGAAAGAACACCCACAACCACCAAGACAGAAGTCAAAAACACATACCTTATCCATGGAAACTTAAATTCAGAAGATTCCCTTACTGAATGAGCATGCCCGAATAATTTTTGCTTATCAAGAAAAACACGAAAATCATCAACAGCAAGGTGAGTAACGTAATTCAAATCACTAACCAAAGAATCAAGCACACCAACATTAAAAGAAGGGCTGCTGCTAACTTCTGATGCGACAACAGGCAGATCAGGCCTAGCAGTGCAATAGCTATAAGTCCTTAAAGAACCAACAAGAACTCCAAAATCCTTAGAAAAACAAACATCATCCTTATCCAACTCAACACCAAAAGATGAGGCAAGATTTTCTAAAACAGAAAAATACTTCTTCTCAAAATCTTCTTTTAACAAACCCCTTGCTTTATCTTGATGAACAAAATCACCAGACTCATCCTTCTTAAGCAAAGCATCTCCCCTGTGCTGTTCAAAATACTTGTAAAAACCAGTTGCAAGGGCTTCTAAACCAAGATTATCCTCACAAAAAAATAATTCAACCCTTTTTTTGAACTCATCCACAGAGGCCATGAAAATAAAAAAGGCTATTGAGACTTATAAATTTTTACATCATTTACCTTTTATTCCAGAAGATAAAGGCTAATCAATTTGAATAATCCAAACAAACACAAAAAAAATCTGGTAAAAAAAATTCTCAAAGATTGGAGTCGCCTTTTTCGTATTTATTATTATCGTATAATTGTTCTTTTATGTATTGTTGTTCAAGTTTTAGATCTTCTGGTGTTAAATACACTGCCTTCCCAAGCATGCTCTCCAATTCATGATTCTCTATTTCAGGCTCGATACCCTCTGCTGACTCATTAAACTTAATCTTGTCAAATAAAGGCATTATCAATTTTTCAGGTTCTTTCTTTTCTTTATCTTCCATTTTGTACCTCTGATTCTTATAGTTTAATAATACAAAAGCATAGCTTATATTTAAATCTTTTGGTTTTTTGTTACTAATTAGTGCTAAAATTCAATTTTTACATCCTTGATTTCAAGAAATCAGAAACACTCGCCACTTTTTCATCCTTCAGATTCTTGCCTTTAAGCTCTTGCTCCTCAAAAGAAGGCTTTTCCACATCATAAAAAATTCCAGTGGGAATCTTCTTGCCATCCTCATAATTCCATTCTCTGGCAAACCGCATGGCATCATCAAAATCAGTAACATCATGATTCTTATCAAGAAGATCATAACAATCCTTCTGATAAACTGCCAGAGTATTGTAAAAAGTGAAACAAGGCTGCAGAACATCAACAAAACTAAAACCATTATGCTTAATAGCTTGCTTGAAAAGCTCCTTCAACTGCAGGATGTTCCCAGTAAAACCTCTTGCAACAAAAGTTGCTCCGCTGGCAAGCATCAGCTCAACAGCATTCAAAGGCTCCTCAACGCTGCCTTGGGGGGTTGACCTTCCCTTAAAACCCTTCGGAGAAGTTGGAGTAAACTGGCCTGTAGTAAGACCATAAATCCTATTGTCATGAAGAACCAAAGTTATATCAGAATTTCTCTTAGCAGCAAAAATAGTGTGGGCAATACCTTCTCCTAAGGCATCGCCATCACCAGCAAAAGCAACAACCTTAAGGTCAGGATTAGCAAGCTTAATTCCTGTGGCAGGTGAAAGAGTCCTTCCATGCAAAGAATAAAAACTATTAAGCTTAACGTAATCAACAATCTTAGCATGGCAACCAATACCAGAAACCATAACAAAATCCTTCAGCTTAAAACCCTCATCAACAAGCTCAACAACAGCCTGTTTAAATGCAGTAAGCAAACCAAAATTACCGCAACCAGGACACCAAGTGTTCTCAACACCAGTATTAAGATCATTGATATTCATCTTACCAAGCCCTCAACCTTGCTTTTTAATTCGTCAATAAAAAAAGGCCTGCCATCAAACTTCAACAAAACATTATTAACTTTGATACCATTATTCTGAAGCAATGAAGCTAACTGTCCAGTGGCATTAACCTCAACACAAATTATCCTCTTTGCATCACCAATAGCCTGTTTAATTTTCCTTAAAGGAAAAGGCTCTAAAAACAAAGGCTGAACAACCTTCAAGCCAAGAAGTTCACCAACTTCTTTCACAACACCAACAGTGGAACCCCAAGCGACAAGAACAACATCAGAATCTGCCTTGCCAAAAGTCCTGACAGTCTCAACCTCACCATCATCAACAAAAGAAACTATAGAATCCCTCTTCTTCAGCCTCTTAGAGACCATCTCAACAATAGCCTTAGGATTTTCAACAGTTATGCCAGACTCGTCATGCTCATAACTAGATGCTTTAACAACAGCCTCAGCATCTCCTGGAAAAGCAATAGGCGATACACCATCATCTGAAAAAGAATATCTCTTAAACTCTCCTTGCTTATCCCACAAGACAGCCTCAGCCACCTTGACCTCATTCTCATCAAAAGAAGCAGAAAAAGTCGACTCACTCAAATGCTTGTCAATCAAAAGAATGACTGGAACCTGAAACTTCCAAGCGAGATTTAAAGCAAAACCTGAAAGAAAAAACGCCTGATCAGCATCACCAGGCGCAAGAACTATCCTGGGAAACTCGCCCTGTCCTGTGAACAGAGAAAAGAAAAGATCTGCCTGAGCAGTATAAGTCGGCACACCAGTAGCAGGGCCAGGCCTCTGAGAAAGCACAAAAACAACAGGCAATTCAGCCATACCAGCAAAACTCAAGGACTCTGACATCAAAGCAAAACCACCGCCAGAAGTGCCAACCATAGAACGCACGCCAGCAAAAGACAAACCCTCAGCCATAGTCGCAACAGCAATCTCATTCTCAGGATGAATCGCTGCAATGCCAAAATCATCCTGAAACTTAGCAAGAACATGCAAGATACTAGAAGCAGGAGTCATGGGATAAGCAACATAAGCCTTCAACCCAGCCTTAACAGCACCCAAAGCAACAGCCTCATTTCCAGTAATCAAAGGCTTAAGCGCATTGTCTAATTTAGGGATTTTCTTCTTGGTTTCAATAGTATCAAAACCAATCCTGGCAACATTGATGTTCTCCTCAACCTTCTTAGAGACAGCTGCTCTTATGGAATCCTCAACAACACTAAAATCAACGCCCAAAAGCTTAGCCAGAACCCCAAAAGAAATAATATTCCTCACAATAAGAGGAAGACCATTATCCCTCGCAATCTTAGACAAAGGAACACCTATACGCCCAACACCACTAATCATATCTGTCTTAACAACATCAGAATCAAAAATAACAAGACCTTCATCCTTAATATTTTGCGCATGCTTCTCAACAGTCTCTTGGTTCAGAGCGATAAGAACATCAACAACAGAACTATTCGCAGAAACATGCTTATCAGAAGCCCTGACAACAGCAAAATTATGCCCTCCCCTCACTAAAGAAGGATAATCCTCATACACAAAAACATTATAGCCTAACCTATTGAATAATCTGGCAATGATGTTCGAGCCAAGCTTTACGCCATCACCTGCTTTTCCTCCTATTAGAACAGACAATTCCGCCATGAATTCCTTTTAAAAAAAAGAAGTCATATATAACTGTTTTGAATTAAGAATCTGCCAGCAATCACCAAAAGCTTTTTAAATAGCCCCTTGATTTTTGACGCTATAATGAAACTACCGAAACTAACAAGAAGATATTGCCCTTACTGCAAGAAACACACAGAACAAAAAATAGTGGAAGCAAAAAGAAAAACAAGAGGAACAGCAAACCCTCTAAGCAAAGGAAGCAAAAAAAGAATCCAGCAAAGAGGCAGGATGGGAGAAGGCAGCAAAGGCAAATACTCAAAGCCACCAATAACAAAATGGAGGATGGCAAACAGAAAACAAAGCAAAAAATTAGACCTAAGATACGAATGCACAGTATGCAAAAAAATGACTGTACAAAAATCAGGCATAAGAACAAAAAAGCTTGAGATGAAATAAAAACAACGAGATGAGAAAATGAAAAACATACTTGACGAAACAAAATCAAAATTCATAAAAATAAGATGCCCAAAATGCAAGAACGAACAGATAATGTTCGGAAAAGCATCAACACAAGTAAAATGCCTCATCTGCGGCAAAGTCTTAGCAGAGCCGCAGGGCGGAAAAAGCAAAGTCAAAGCAAGAGTGCTTGAAGTGCTTGAATAAACAAAACAAACCCTAAATAATCATGGATCTACAAAAAAAAGGATACCCAGAAGAAGATGAACTGGTTCTTTGCACAGTAACTGCAATAAATCCTTACTCAGTCTTTGTAACATTAGATGAATACGGAGGCAGGACTGCACTCATACACATATCAGAAGTCTCTCCAGGAAGAATAAGGAACATAAGGGATTACGTCAAAGAAGGGAAAAAAATAGTGTGCAAAGTACTAAGGATAAACAAAGAAAAAGGCCACATAGACCTCTCGCTAAGAAGAGTCAACGAATCCCAAAAAAGAATCAAACTGGACGAGATAAAAAAACAACAACTATCAGAAAAAATAATAGAACAAGCAGCAAAAAAGAACAAAAAAGACCCAAAAAAGACCCTGACAGAAGTGGCAGAAAAGATACTAAAAAAATATGATTCAATTTTCGAAGCGTTCGAGCTGGTCGTGCAGGGCCAACTGGACCTAAGCAAGATCGTCGATAAGAAACTCGCAGCAGACCTGACAGAACTCATAAAACAGAGGATATCTCCTCCCCACGTGAAGGTCAAAGGCGTGATAACCATGACAACCCCTGCAGAAAATGGAATTGAACAAATAAAAAAACTGGCAAAAATCTGCGAAAAGACAGGGGCCACAGTAAAGTACGCAGGAGGCGGAACATATAACCTTGAACTGATCGACGAGAACTACAAATCAGCAGAAAAAAAGCTCAAAAAAGCGCTCACAGAAGCAGAAACATTCGCGCACAAGAACAAGATAAACTTCAAGTTTGAAAGAACAGAAGAATAATCCAAAAGGTATTTAAACCAATGAAACACATTCTCAAATGCCCACGTTGCGGAAAGTTCACAATGAAAGAGGTATGCGACTGCGGCACAAAAACAGGAAGCACAAGGCCGCAAAGATATTCCCCAGGAAAATACGCAAAATACCGCAAAGAAGCAAGAAAAAAACAACTTGAAGAGAAAGGATCAATATGAATGAATGGAAATTCGTAAGAAAAGGCAGGATGCCAAAACTGAAAAAAACAGTGCTGATAGAAGGCCTGCCAGGAATAGGCAACATAGGCAAGATTGCTGTGGACTTCATAATAGACGAACTCAAGGCAAAAAAAATAGGAGAATTCAGGTCAAACAACATGCCAAACAGTGTCTTCATCAATGACCTTGACGAAGTTGAGCTGCCAACAATAGAGCTTTACCACATACCAACAAAAGAAAAAGACCTGTTATTCCTATCAGGAGACCTGCAGCCACTAACAGAAGAAAGCTGCCACGCTTTCTGCGAAACAGTCCTCGACGCATTTGACGAAGACGAAATAATAACTATCGGCGGAATAGCAAAAAAAGAAGAACCTAAAACCCCAAAAGTATTCTGCACAGGAACAGAAAAAAAATACATAGAACAATTCAAGAAAGGCCTAAATATAAGCAACAACGCGCACAAGAACATAGGGCCAGTGATCGGAGTGACAGGCCTGCTGATAGGCCTTGCCAAAAGGCGAAAGAAAAAAGGAATCATGCTATTATCAGAAACTGACGCTTACCCGCTCCACCTGGGAGTAAAAGGCGCAAAAAAAATACTCAATATCCTAAAACAAAAATTCAAACTGAACATAAAACCCTCGCGATTAAACAAAGAAGTAAAAGCACTGCAGAATGAGCTCAACAGAATAACAACAGAACTCACAGAAGCAGGAGCAAAAGAAAAAAAAGAGGAAACAAAATACATAGGATAAATGCCAAAAATAACCAAGATACTGGCAAGAGAAATCCTTGATTCAAGAGGAAGTCCCACAGTAGAAGCAACAGTATTCACAAAAAACAACAAAGCAAGCGCAAGCGTGCCAAGCGGAGCAAGCACAGGAAAACACGAAGCGGTAGAATTAAGGGATAAAGGAACAAGGTACTTAGGAAAAGGCGTCCTGAAAGCAGTAAGAAACATAAAAGGGCCAATCGCAAAAAGGCTTATTGGAAGAGACATCCTTGAGCAAGAATTCATAGATGAAGCAATGATCCATCTGGACGGAACACCAGAAAAAAAAAGACTTGGCGCGAACGCAACACTCGCAGTAAGCATGGCCTGCGCAAGACTTGGCGCGAAAGAAAAAGATACGCCATTATTCAAACACCTGACGAGAACATACAAGCTGAGAAACACAAAGATGCCAAGGCCATTCTTCAACATCATCAACGGAGGAAAACATGCAGGAAATGATCTGGCAATACAAGAGTACATGATCTCTCCAAAAGCAAAAAAATTCTCAGAAGCGCTAAGAAAAGGATCAGAAATTTATCTTGCACTAAAAGAAAAGCTAAAAAGAAAATACGGAAAGTTTGCCGTCAACATAGGAGACGAAGGAGGATTTGCTCCGCCACTAAAGTGCATAGAAGCGCCGCTGGATGAGATAATGGAAACAGCGCTGGAATTCACTTATGCTAATGACATAAAACTGGCGATTGATGCAGCAGCAACAAGCTTCTACACAAAAACAAGATACTTGATAGAAGGAGGGTTCAAGACAAAAGAATGGCTGAAGAAATGGTACATAGACACAGCAAAAGCATATCCGTTAATAAGCATAGAAGACCCGTTTTACGAGGAGGACTTTGAAGGATTTGCAGAACTAAATAAAAAAATAGGCAAAAAAGTGCAAATAGTTGGTGATGACCTTCTCTGCACAAATATAGAAAGGATAAATAAAGCAATAGAAAAAAAATCATGCAATACTTTGCTATTGAAGCCAAACCAGATCGGGACAGTAACAGAAGCAATTAGGGCTGCTAAACTTGCTATGAAGAACAAATGGAATGTGATGGTGAGCCACAGGAGCGGAGAAACTAATGATAATTTTATCGCGCACCTGTCAGTTGCTCTAGGAAGCGGAGAGATAAAATCAGGAGCGCCATGCAGAGGAGAAAGACTGGCAAAATACAATGAGCTTCTGAGAATAGAAGAAGAATACAAGGTCAAATCATGAACAGCCTAAAACTAAAAGGGGTAACAACCACATTGTTGATAATAATCTTCATAACAGTCTCACTAACAGGGATAATGCTGATAGGAAAAACAGACACACATAAACATCCACTAAAAGAGATACACACAATCACAGGAATTATCATGATAATCATTGCGATAATCCACTTCATGCTGAACA
>Ga0164318_10003051_pt1 | contig 15766 bp, 7 predicted proteins | sample GuaBasSedimGuay9_FD_113734 | JGI IMG/M metagenome (GOLD analysis project Ga0164318, IMG submission 113734) | Subseafloor sediment microbial communities from Guaymas Basin, Gulf of California, Mexico - Guay9, Core 4571-4, 0-3 cm | ecosystem: Environmental > Aquatic > Marine > Hydrothermal vents >...
GTAGAAATTATCGATATGAATGGGCTTAGCAAAAATGCCGTGTTTGCGCATTTCTTTGGCCACAATATGGGTCAGTTCTGATTTTCCTGAACCCGATTCGCCGGAAATGGCAACAATGAATTTGGGCTTCTTATTTTTCAGAATTTCTTTTACAATTTCTGCCGCTGCTTCACGGTGTTTGTTTTTGATAAGGAGTACGTCTTCTAACATGTTTTTTCTTTTTTCTCTGAAATGAATTTCAGAGCTGTTTTCATTCTGTCCCTCAAGGACGAATACTTGGTCGTTACGCTCTTCTGGATTTGCAATCCGGAAGCAAAGGGCTGAGGATTTTCAATCCTCTATTTTGGTTCGGGATTACAAATCCCGAACAGCGGATAGGCTGATTTTTACAAATGATAACTACTTAAAAAACTATTGAAATCAATATAAATATCGGCATCATTTTTTTGCTTTTGAACTGCTTTGTGTTCTTTTTCCAAAATCTTCTGTCTGAAACTATCCATCACTTCTTTGCCCGTATATTTCTGGGCTTCATAGGTTTCCCGATAGGTTAATTCCATGAAAATCTTAAAGTCAACATCTTTACAATAAAATGCATACAATCCGCTGATGATTAATACCTGGACATTTTGAAAATTTGTTCTAATCGCATCCACTTCATCGGTTAACATATCAACCAGAGGAAGTTCTACCGAATCTCCATTGCGAAAACTTTTTAGGGTTGACTCAATCTTTTTCCAGTCGTATTCGTCCACACCGATGGTATCCAGTCCGTGTTTTTCGCGATAAGTACGCCGTTCGAGGGGCGGCACTTTATAAAAATCGACCAGATCAAGGATTTTTGAAGCATGACCTTTCATCTTCAACATTCTTCCCAATAAATAAGCCAGGGTTGTTTTTCCTGAACTTACTTCTCCGGCAATGCCAATGATAAATTTCTTTTTTTCTGCTTTCTCAGAGATCTCGTTCATCACCATTTCAGCAGCCTGAATATGATTTTCCTTTATATGAAATACGTCATTTTGCATCGTTTTATAATTTGATTTTCAATTGTTTATTTTTTGCTAACTGATACGTTTTCCCTTTCACAAGGATAGTTGCAGCCTTCGAAGCCATTACTTCAATTTGCTTAGCATTTATTGCAAACTTATATCGAACGCCTTTAAATTGAAGATTAAAATTCACCTTTTTCCAGCGTTCAGGCAGGGCAGGATTTACACTCAACAAAGTTCCCCGCAAGTCAATTCCGGCAAAAGTTGTCAAGGCAATCATTACTGTTCCGGCCATTACACCGGCGTGAATTCCTTCGGCAGTTGTGCCACCCTGAACGTCTTTGTAATCGCTGGTCAATGCCTCGAAGTATAAATCCCAGGCCAGTTGGGGATTCCCAGTCATTTTCGCCAAAGGTGAATGGACAACCCTGCTCAATGTTGAACCATGCGAAGTGCGCTGTAAATAATAGTCCAGGTTTTTCTCCAGATAATCTTCCGGGACTTTATAATTCAGGTCTTTCAGAATTGCATCCACCTGGCTTTTTTCCAGGTTGTAGAAAGTCATTAAAGTATCTGCCTGCTTGGCTACTTTGTAATCGTCAGCAGATTTCCCCTCTGCTTTCAGCAATCTGTCCATCCGGTAAACATTGCCATATTTTTTTCGGAAATAGTCCCAGTCCAGTTCCTTCAAATCGAAATAGCCATCATATTGCGCAATGATTCCATCTTGAGAAATATCCAAAGCCAGGTTACTACGAATGTCATCCCATTCACCGAGTTCTTCAGGATCGAGATCAATCAAAGTAAACAAACGGACCTTTGACTGGTCACTCATTTTTTCCAATAATTCCGGAACCCGGGCATACATCCAGGCCACCATAATGTTGGTGTAGGCATTGTCCTTCAGTCCTCCCTTTTTTCGATTGGGATAGCTTTCATGAAATTCATCGGGACCCATAACGCCTTCGATGGAATACTTAGCTGTCGTGGAATCGAAAGTTGATTTACTGGCCCAAAAGCGGCAGATTTCAAGAAACATTTCTGCCCCATAGTTTTCGATAAACTCAACATCTTCCGTCAAATGAAAATACTGCCAGATGTTGTAGGCAATCGCCAGGGAAACATGCCGTTGCAAGGAACTGTGATCGACACCCCAATCACCGGTCAGTGGATTTAAGTGCACAATCTGTGTTTCTTCCCTTCCATCACTTCCGCTTTGCCAGGGATACATCGCACCTTCAAAATCGTGTTTGGCAGCATACTTTCTGGCTTTGCCCAATCTGTTGTAGCGGTACATCAGAAGTGATTTCGCCACCTCGGGGAAATGAATGTCATAAAATGGAAGAATAAACAATTCATCCCAAAAAATATGTCCACGGTAGGCTTCGCCATGCAATCCACGGGCTGTAACGCTGGCATCTAATTTAATGTTTTGAGGTGATGCGGAAACCATTAAATGGTAAATATGCATCCGCAGCAATTTTTGTGAGATGCGATCTCCTTCAATCTGAATGTCAGCTTCCTGCCAGATTTTCTTCCATTCGTCAGTACTGTCATTCAGCAAGTCGTCAAAAGACGATGCATTTTCAACATCCGAGGATGCCTGCTTTAACAAGTCTTTTTTATCATTTTTCGATGTGTGAATACTGACAATTTTTTCAATCTCGATGGTTTCACCGGCTTTGGCTTCATAGTCGGCAAATGTGTAAACAACTCCTTCATCAGTTGAAACACCGAATTCAATATCTTCATCGTTTCCATTCACCTTGAACTGAAGCTTTGCTGCCTGAACAATCTCAATTTTTGATTGCGTTGTCCTGACTTTTAGGGAAGAAATGTCTCCATCACCACCCTGCTTCATGGGTTCGAGGTGCTGCTGATTCAAAGTACTGTAGCGTTTTACGCCATCATTTTTATGTGTTCCATCCAGCGAACTGCAAAAGCTCATCGAGCCGGAATAGTTAATTGGGGTAATTCGGTATTTGATAGCGGCCAAATTCCTGATTGCCATACTTGCCATACGGAAAGATTCAATGCGTGTCTGACGGCCTTCACCATCAGTAACAAGCATTGTCTTGGTGAGCAATCCATTTCTAAAATCCAGCTCTCTGCTTATTTCATTGATTATGGTTTTATTCGGATCGAACCAGTTTTCGTCTTCAATTTTAAAATTGATTTTTAACCAGTTGGGGGCATTTACAAAATCTTCATTCTCAATATTTCTTCCCGAAATAGGCGTTACCAAACGGTTGTACAAACCCGCAATGTAAGTTCCGGGATAATTGCTCGCCCCTGCCCTGCTCTCTTCCATGGCACCACGTGTGCCGAAGTATCCATTTCCAACTGTCAGCAAAGCTTCCCGCGATTTTTCTTTTTTGGAATCGTAATCGTAATAACTCAGCTTCCAATTGTCTTCTTCAATCCCTTTTTTAAACCAATTATCAATTTCTTTCATGCCGAAATCTTCCAGGTCATCCACCACTACATCGGCACCATTCGCCAATAAGGCCTGCGTATTGTTTTCACGAGCAAGTCCGAGTACCAGACCAAAGTTTCCGTTCTTTCCTGCCGCAACTCCCGATGAAGCATCTTCAACAACAACTGATTTATTGGGATCAACACCAAGATTTGCAGCAGCAGTTAGAAAAATATCGGGCGCCGGTTTTCCATTCAAACCGGTTGCTGCTGATACCACACCATCCACACGGGTTTCGACAAAATGAGTCAGTCCGGCTGCTTTTAATACGGCTTCGCAATTTTTACTGGAAGATGCCACGCCGATACGAATGCCGGCTTCTTGCAATTCCTCAAGCAATTGAACCGTTGAAGGATAAACAACAACGCCTTCGTTTTTCAATACTTCGTTAAAGGATTCATTTTTTCGGTTGCCCAGTCCGCAAACCGTTTCCAGTTTTGGTTCATCTTCCGGTGCTCCAAAAGGTAATTCTATATTTCTTGAATCCAGAAAAGACTTTACACCATCGTAGCGGGGCTTGCCATCCACATAATGCAGGTAATCTTCGGAAGTAAATTCGCTGAAAGCTTCATCACCCGCTTCTGCCCTTTGATGAAGGTATTCATCGAACATTTTTTTCCAGGCATTGCTGTGGGTGATGGCTGTTTTGGTGATGACGCCATCGAGGTCAAATATAACAGCTTCGAAATTATGTTTGGACATGATTGATTCAATTTTGTTTGTTGCAAAAGTCGGAATAAAAAGCTTGAAACCCTTTGTTTTACAGTCTTTCTTTTAGCAATGTCCGGAACGCCTATTAACTGCTTGTCTAATTGTTTTAAAACAATCGTTTGCGAACACATATAAATTCGGCATTTCGAACTCCATTGTGCAGGGCTGAGTGATGGCGGTGAGAGATCCCCTGAGCGAGTGGCTCTCTACCCGGGGGATTTCTCCCGCTGGTCGAAATGACAACCGATTTCTTTAAAAAACAAGTCTATGGGTCTATTCAACTAGCCCTATTCTAATTATTTTAATCCTCGGCTCCAGCCATTGCCCATCTGCATTAGCTTGTTGAATACGATATACAACATCCATTCCATTAATGACTCTTCCAAAAGCCGCAAAGCCTTGGCTGTCAGGATTTCTTCCGCCTCCAAAATCAAGTGATGGTTGATCGCCAATACAAATAAAAAACTCACAAGTGGCAGTACCGGGTTCGTTGCGTGCCAGAGAAATTACACCATCTTTATGAAGAATTCCTGTCGTTTTGGTTGTTTCGTGTTGAATGGGAGCAAGCATTTGTGGATGTTCATCTTCGTATAAACCGCCCTGTATGACTTCAATTTTTATGTCATTATCAGGTTGGTTAGACAAAGTTACCGTTCTGTAGAAAGTAGCTTCTTTCAGTCGATTTTCATCAATGTATTTGATGAAGTTTGATACAGTGATTGGGGCTTTTTGGGAATACAACTCTATTGTGATGTTGCCCAATTCTGTTTTCATTACAATTTTGGGATTGGGACTGGTACAACTCCATAAAATTGAAGAGGTCAGAAAAAGAAAGGCAATGTATTTGAAAGGATTCATGTGGTAAAGGTAGGTTTTTAATCAATTAAAACCAAGCGGGTAGACTTGTTCCCGCTTGGTTGAAAAAAGCGATGGTTTTACTTACATTTTTTCGACCCGTCAGGAGTTTTTCACCTTCACTTCGTTTGGCAAAAAAGGCCACCTTGCGGGTCTTCCCTTTCCTATATGATCTTTACTATTCGTAATTTCAAATTCCGCATCCCTTTGTATCCGAATTGCAAATTCGGATGAGCGGAATTTTTCTAAATCACTCGCAACCAAACAAAACCGTAAGGCTCGAATTGTAAACTGTTGCTGCTGTCGTCAACAGAAAATCCCTGCGGGAAAAGAAGCATTAAATCCTTATTGGGAAAAGGATTTTTGATGCTCATTGGTTCAGAAGATAAATTATTAATGACCAATAATTCTTCGCCTTCAAATTTACGTGTATAGGCGAGCACCTTTTCTGTTTTCCCTCCTACAGATGTTTCCATTTGGATAAAGTCTGTTTCTCCCCTTCCAAAAACCTTTTCATCTTTTCTGGTATTTAGCATGTTGCTAACCAGCTCAAAAACCCTGGAATGGAAATTATTTTCATCCTTCAGATTTTCTTGCAATTTTTCCCAGTCAATCCGGCCACGAACCAGGAAACGGGTGTCGTCTTTTCCAGTCAGTTTGATTTGTTCGGTATAATAATTTTCATCGTTCCATTTACCAAATTCATCACCGTAATACACTACCGGAGTACCTGTTAGCGTTAACATCAGCGAATAAGCAAGTGCTATTTTTCGTTCGTCACGCTGCATCAATTCGGAAAGCCGGGCTGAAACACCCTCTCCCACCCTGAAATCCCATTCGGGTTTGTGACAATAATTATCATGGATAAATTTTCTGTCTTCTTCAGTAACATAAACCAACTCCAAACTCAATTCGTCATGTACTCTTAAAAAGCTCAACCACTGACTGTTTTCAGGAATTACAGGAGTCACTTTCGGACTCAAAGTTTGTTTTATCGGGCTTCCATCTCCCATTGCAATCGCCTTAAACATCATAGGCATCAAAGGAAAATGATAGGCCGCATGACATTCATCACCGTCTCCCATATATTTTACTACTTCATTGGGTTTTTGACAAGCCTCGGCAAGTAGCAACGTACCGGGTTTTACATAATCAAGTATCGCCCTAAAAAATTTGACGATGGTGTGTGTTTTGGGAAGGTTTTCACAGTTAGTTCCCTCCTCTTTCCAAAGATATGGAATGGCATCAGCACGAAATCCATCTATTCCGGATTTCTGCCAATACAATAGGTTCCTGCTCATTGCCAGGAGTAAGTCAGGATTTTTATAATTCAGGTCGGGCTGAAAGCTAAAGAAGCGGTGAAAGTATTTCCAATCGCCCAGCGGCTCCCAATTACTGTCTTCAATTCCTTTAAACAACAATCTGGCATCGCCATAAAGCGAAGTGTCTTTGCTCCAGATATAATAATATCGATAAGGATTATCCTCCGATTTTTGGGCCTCTAAAAACCAGGGATGCTGATCGGAAGAATGATTGATGGCAATATCGAAAATAACACGAATCCCTCTGGAATGTGCTTCTTCGAGAAAACTGCTAAAAACCTTATCCTGATCTTCTTTCGTTGAATCTGCTGTTAACCCCAATAATTCAGGCCGGATTCGGTCGTACTTCTTGATATCGAAACCGGCATCACGCATGGGAGAGTCGAGAATAGGCAACAGCCAAAGACAGTTTACCCCAAGGTCTTGTAGATAATCAAGCTTGTCTGTCAGCCCGTTAAAATCTTCATTAAAAAGATCTACATAGAGCGCATAAATAATGGCATCTTTATACCAATCGGATTCATTTTCATCAGAATATTTCGGATGGCTTTCAAATTCAGTTAAAAACGCCTCAAGTTTTGCTTCCCCTGTTTCAGGATAAAGTTCGTTCCAGTACGATTTTAGTAATTCCTTCTTGTTCATTTCTATCTTCTTTCCTTGATTTACAAAACTACTCAAATCCAAAAGTAAATAGAAGGAACAGATTCATTTACATTAAATTATTTGTTCTGTTTCAAGCGGTTAAAGAGTAAGCCGTTAATTCAAACGTTTGCAGAAAAGCAGAAACAATAGTTTTAATTCACTAGAAAACCGTTGTGTCCATCCCACAATAAGCAAGTTCAAAGCTTTGTTATTCATACACTATAAAATGTGGTACTTTTGAAATTGCAAATTCCAAAACATTAATTTTTTTCAAATGAAATTCAGATCGTTAATAATTGCTATTCTACTTGTGTTTTCAGGCATTCATCTCGAAGCTCAAAAAGTCAGTTTAGAACGAATAGACCCACCATTTTGGTGGACGAGCATGAAAAATAAAGCACTTCAACTGATGGTTTATGGTGAGAATATTTCGCTTAGCAAACCACAAATTAATTATCCGGGCGTTCACCTAACAGAAGTAATTGCTGTCGAAAGCCCCAATTATTTGTTCTTGAACCTGGTGATTGATGACACCACCAAAGCTGGTATTTTTTCAATAGATTTCTATAAAAAAAAGAAGAAATCAGTCTCCTATGATTATGAACTGAAAGCACGTGACAAGAACCCAAATCTCCACCAGGGTTTCGACAATTCTGATGTCATTTACCTGCTTATGCCCGACCGCTTTGCCAACAGTGACACAACAAACGATAATGCAGCAGGCATGCTCGATACAGTTGACCGCTCTAATTCACTGGGCCGGCACGGAGGTGACATCCAAGGAATTAGCAATCATTTGGATTATTTGACAGAACTTGGCGTTACAGCCATCTGGTCAACGCCACTTCTCGAAAACAACATGCCCAAACAATCTTACCACGGTTATGCAATTACAGATTATTATAAAATTGATCCCCGTTTTGGAACAAATGATGATTATAAAAAACTAGTAACGAAAGCACACAAAAAAGGACTAAAAATCATTATGGACATGGTAGCCAATCACTGCGGAACCGGATACTATTGGAATGATGATTTGCCTTCACAGGACTGGTACAACCAATGGCCTGAATTTACCCGTTCGAACTATCGGGTTGCAGTACAATCTGATCCTAATGCACCACAGGCAGATTATGATAAAATGGTCAAGGGATGGTTTGATCATACAATGGCCGATCTTAATCAGCACAATAAATTACTCGCTGAATTCCTCATTCAAAATACAATTTGGTGGATAGAATATGCCGAAATTGACGGTATTCGGCAGGACACTTACCCTTATTCCTATAAAGATTTTATGGCCGAATGGATGCAGCGGATTTTGGAAGAATACCCCAACTTTAATGTGGTAGGTGAAGTATGGCTGGACTATCCACCTATAACAGCTTACTGGATGGATAATCAAACCAATGCCGATGGCTACCGTTCACACCTTACCAATGTTTTCGACTTTCCTCTTGCTACTGCTATCGCCCAATCCGTGAACGAAAGAGAAGGGTGGTCCACTGGCATGATGCGGCTTTACGAATTGCTTTCTCAGGATTTCTTATATAGCAATCCCCTGAACATTGTTACCTTCTCCACCAACCACGATGCCGACCGTTTTTTCAGCAAGATGAACGAAGATTATCAGAAATTCAAATTGGGTATGACTTTTCTGATGACCACACGTGGAATTCCACAAATGTACTATGGTGGAGAAATTTTAATGACTGGTCGTGAACATAAAGGCCATGGTTTTATCAGGAAAGATTTCCCTGGCGGATGGCCAGATGACACTAAGAATGCCTTCACTTCACAGGGACGAACTGAGGAGCAAGAAGAAGCCTTTGGTTTTATGAGACGACTACTCAACTGGCGAAAAACCAGTAAAGCAGTTCAATTTGGTGAACTAAACCAATACCTTCCTGAAGATGGTATTTATGTTTATTTCAGACATTTTGAGGGTGAATCTGTAATGGTAATTCTAAACAATATTTCAGAAAACAAAGAAGTTGACCTGAGCCGGTTCAAAAAGGATTTGAATGGTTTCACTAAGGGAAGGAGTGTACTAAGCCGGCAGTCATTCGATAGTTTGGACAAATTGAAAGTACGGTCTAAATCGGCATTGGTTATTGAGTTGGTGAGATAGCCCCCCCCCAACCCCCTTTGGGAAAGGGGGAGTTGGCACAAAAAAATAACACGATGAATCTAAAATCAATTACAATTATACTTTTCTTGCTGGCAGTCTGGCGGCTCAACGCCCAGGTGGCATGGTTGACGCCAGAAAACCCATCTATTGATGAGGAAATTACCCTCACTTTTGATGCCAAAGAAGGCAATAAAGCACTGGCTGATTACGATGGAACTGTTTACCTGCATACCGGAATCATTACCGAAAAAAGCCTTGATGGTGGCGACTGGAAACATGTGATTGGCAATTGGGGCAAAGCTGATGAAAGGGTGAAAATGACTTCCATCGGAGATGGTTTATACGAGTTTAAGTTTATCATTCGATCGTTTTACGAGTTACGACCAGAGGAGAAGGCACAACAACTGTCCTTTGTTTTTCGCAGTGAAGATGGTGCAAAAGTGGGAAAAACCTCTACCAATGAAGACATTTTTCTTTTGGTCAATGGTTACCATCCGGTAATAGCTGAACCGGCCTCATATTTATTTGAATCAAGAAAATACCTTTCCGACTCTCTTCATCATGGTAATCAATTAGACATCCAAACAAATCATGGCGTTGTCCGAATTACACCATTTACCGACCGCATCATTCAGATTATAAATCTTCCCGTTAATAGAAATCCAAAAGACTCCTCTGATGCAGTAATTTTAGAGCCGGCACGTGTCAATATTTTTATTGAAGTTACGGATGATTGGTTAAAATACAGGACTGACAGTCTGGAAGTTGCCTTCCACAAAAACCCGTTTTACGCTGCTTATATTTACCATGGCGACACCATTCTTCAGGAAGAAAAAGGATACTTCGACCGAACCGATAATATAGGGCTTCGTTTCAAACTGCAAGCCAATGAAAAGATTTATGGATTGGGAGAAAGGGCCAATGCTTTTAACTTAGTTGGCAGTCGCTACAAACTCTATAACCGCCCAAAATATGGTTACGAAATCGGTGCCAAAAACCTGAATTATTCTATTCCTTTGGTTGTTTCTTCAAAAAAATATTTACTCCTCTTCGACAACCCACAAAAGGGTTATACCGATATTGGTGAATCCGAAAAAGACATTATAGAGTGGGGCGCAATTGGTGGAACAATGAAATACTTTGTCATTGCCGGAAACAGTTTCAAATCGCTTTCCATGGATTACTCCCTGCTCACCGGAAGGCAGCCCATGCCACCACGTTGGGCCCTGGGAAATATGCTTTCACGCATGGGTTATCGCACACAACAAGAAACTGATTCCATTGTTAAACTGATGCAACAAAACAACTTTCCGGTTGATGCAGTTATCCTTGACTTTTATTGGTTCGGCGACAGCATTATGGGCACAATGGGGCGACTTGACTGGTACAAACCCACTTGGCCACATCCTGAGCAAATGATTCAAGAGTTTAGGCAAACCGGCGTTAAAACCATCCTGATTACGGAACCTTATATCCTCGACTCGCTGGCCAATTTTACAATTGCCGACAGTTTGGGTATTCTCGCAACTGATAGTTTGGGAGGTTCCTATGTTAATAAAGAGTTTTATTTTGGACATGGGGCACTCATCGATATTTTTAAACCCGCCGCACAAGATTGGTTTTGGGAACAATATCAGAAACAAATCAAAAAGGGTGTAGCAGGTTGGTGGGGCGATTTGGGCGAACCGGAAAACCATCCTTCCGATCAAATTCATATCAACGGAACTGCCGACGAAGTACACAATATTTATGGCCACTACTGGGACAAAATGTTGTTTGAAAAGTACCGTAAGTATTATCCGGAAACCCGTCTGTTCAACCTCAACCGTTCAGGTTTTGCTGGTTCACAACGATATGCTGTTTATCCCTGGACTGGTGATGTTTCACGCTCGTGGGGCGGCTTGCAGGCACAATTGCCACTAATGCTTCACATGGGACTCAGTGGTTTGCCCTTTATTCATTCCGATGCTGGTGGCTTTGCGCAAGGAACAAAAAATGATGAGCTATACACACGCTGGCTGCAAATGGCTTGCTTCTCCCCCATTCTCCGTCCGCACGGCTCTGACATTCCTTCCGAAGCGATTTATTTTTCGTCTCACACTCAGGAAATCGTACGCAAATTTATGAAGTTGCGTTACCGTTTACTACCTTATATTTATACAACTACAATGCAAGCACATCTCAGAGGATATCCAATTGTAAGACCTTTGTTTTTTGAGTTTCCTAACGACACTTCTACTTATGCCATCAGCAGTGAATATTTATTTGGAGAGAACTTATTGGTTGCGCCAGTTGTAGAAGCAGGAATAGAAAATATGCCCGTTTACTTACCAGGAAAAACCTACTGGTATAACTTTTGGGATTATCAAAAAATGGCAGGCGGTAATTGGAATGAAATACCAATAACGCTGGAAACCATCCCTATTTTTGTTAAAGAAGGTTCATTTATCCCCATGGTAAAAGCCGTGAGCAGTACCGACTTTTATTCATCACAGGAACTCACTGTCCGGTATTTTCCGGGAAGCATTGGCGACACCAACAGCTATTCCATTTTTGAGGATGACGGAAAAACATTTGGGACAATTGGTCGTGGCGAATTTGAACTAATTATCATGGAAGCCAGGCAAACAGATGAGAAGACGATTCAATTTGAATTCAAAAAAGACGGTTGGGATTATGAGGGAATGCCAAAAAACCGGGTAATGAAATTAGAAATTGTCGGGCAGTCTTCAAGTGCCAAAAGAAACATCACTATTAATAGCGAAAAAGTTAGAAAGAAAAAAGAAAGTGATAGTTTTGAAGGATACTATTTTAACACAGCCGGATTACTTGTTGTTGATTTTAACTGGAATGGCGGGTTGTTGGAAATTGATATTATTGAAAAATAAAGGAATTTGAATGAGATTGCTTCGCACCTACACACAATTCCACCCTGCGATACGCGCAATAGTCACTATCTTATTCAGTTAACCGGAGAACACTTGTCAAAGATTATCAAGAATAAAAAGTTTAAATCCTTATAAAATAAACCTCATGAAAAAGAACAGAAATATCCTACTTTCGCCCATCGTTTTAGGGCTGATCCTGGCACTACTTGTTTCGTGCCAACCATCTCAAAAAAAAGACAATAACAATAAGAAAAAAGATAAAAAAACAATGAGTATTCAACATACCGACTGGAGCAAAAACGCTAATATTTACGAAGTCAACATAAGGCAATATACCGAGGAAGGTACATTTAACGCCTTCCGCAAACACTTACCACGCCTGAAAAAAATGGGTGTTGACATCCTGTGGATAATGCCGATTCATCCGGTGAGTGAACTCAACCGCAAAGGCTCGCTGGGTAGCTCTTATGCCGCGGCCGATTACAAAGCTGTAAATCCGGAATTTGGGAATATGGATGACTTCAAGACACTGGTAAACGAAGCACACCAAATGGGCATGAAAGTGCTGCTCGACTGGGTAGCCAACCATTCGGGATGGGACAATGTGTGGACAAAAAAGCACGCCGATTTTTACGAAAGAGACGAGAATGGGAAGTTCATTTCTCCTTCCGACTGGACCGATGTGATCTCTTTAGATTACAACAATCCGCAAATGCGCGACAGCATGATCTCGGCTCTTAAATTCTGGATTACAGAGACAGATATTGACGGTTACCGTTGTGATATGGCCGGAATGGTACCCACTGATTTTTGGGATGATGCACGGACGGAAATGGATAAAATCAAAGCCGTTTTTATGCTGGCCGAAGACGAGGACAATGCCGATTTATTGCGTCATGCTTTCGATATGAATTACACCTGGAGACTCATGCATTTGACGAACGACATTGCCAAAGGCAAAAAAATTGCCAACGACATTTGGGATTATCTAAAATGGAATAATGAGCAATTTCCTCCGGATGCCTACCGCATAGCATTTACCACCAACCACGATGAGAATTCCTGGAACGGTACCACCAAAGAACGTTTGGGAGATGCTGCTGAAAGTTTTGCAGTACTGTCGTACACCATCAAAGGAATGCCCCTTATTTACAGTGGACAGGAAGCTGGTCTGGATAAAAGACTTGCCTTTTTTGAAAAAGACACCATTGATTGGAGCAATCTGGTAAATGCTGATTTTTACACCACGCTGAACAAGTTGAAGAAAAATAACAAAGCCCTTTGGAATGGCACTTCCGGTGGTGAAATGATGCGCATCGGTGGTGGAAAAAATCCATACGTTTTTGCTTTTTACAGAGTAAAACAAGGAAATATTGTGGTAAGTATTTTTAATCTTAGCGATTCCAAACAGACCATAACTTTTGATCAAAATAGTATTGAAGGAAAATATTCCGATGTTTTTTCAGGACAGGAAATCACACTTAAAAATGGACTTAAAATTAATTTGAAACCCTGGGAGTATTTGGTTTTGACGAAATAATTATTGATCAAGCCCTTCAGTAGCTTGGGGCTTAAGCCCCAAGCTACTGAAGGGCTTGTCATCCCGAACATAGCGTAGCGAGGAGGGGTCTCCCGAGGGCTAACCCCTTTGCCCTCAGGGGATTTCTCGTCGCTCCGCTTCCCTCGAAATGACAGGGAGGTTTTACTCCACCACCATCTTCTTGGCAACCCTATTCTGCCCGGCAGCAACAGTATAAAAATAAACACCCGAACTCAATCCATTTAGTTGCAGTAGAAGTTCATGGCTACCCTGATTGAGTCTTCCAAAATCTTTATCAAACAAATGCTGACCCGTAATTGAATAGACCGTAACTGTTACATTTTCTGATTGATACAACTCAATTTGAATATTTGTTTTCGTGCGGAACGGGTTGGGGACGTTACCTGAAACTATTACACCTTCCTCTACCTGATTTATTTCCTCCTGTCCTACCCAACCACAATGAATTTCACCACAATACTCCCAACACCAGTCCCCATTACCAAATGAAAAATCCTGAATATATTTAAATTGAATAGGTGCAAGATCAGGATTGGGATCAGCAGTATCCAATTCAACAAACACATAGGGTATCGTAATTTCGCCATCAGATTCAAAAGCTGTTTTGGGTGCTGCAAACAAATGTGCCTGCCACATTCCTTCCGAGAACAAAGTGACATTTGTTGGACCATCCTCTAATAGTGAACCAGACGTCCTTTGAAAAGTATGAACATCAAATCCCCTTACCCAAATATTTGGTCTGTTATTTTCCTCTTCATCCTCAAGGTCAGTATCCAACCAAGAAATAAATATTTTATCCAAAGTTGGGTTGGTTGTGATTTGAATGCGATTATCATAAGTCATCGCTTCTCCAATATACCCCCTGAAAGTTCTGATTCTTCCCATGGGAACAGCACAAAATGGGTTATAAGGATTTTCCAAAAACAGGTCATAGGCGGCAAGATATCCTTCTGCGGTAATAATACTGTATGGATCCAGTCCTGTTGGGCCAATCACAACGGCAATGTGCAACCTTCCATTATCGTCAACTGCAATATCGCAATCAAATGCGGTGGTGTACGATATTTCTGTCCTGGGTGGAGGATTACTGCCAAATAATTCAAAAATTTGCTCATCTGTCAAATGATGATTTACGATACCATTCATTCCTGAAGGACCATCAATTTGAATTACCTCCGGGCCACTCCAAACCTCTCCTCCATCAGTGGTTTTCCAATAAATGGGGTAAAGGTTTTGAAACCCTTCAACCTGCTCTGCCTCACCATTATTTGCAATCATTACGATGTATCCGGTTTGGCCATCCAGGCCGAAGGCTACTTTTGTGTCAAACGGTTTTCTGCAGGAAGAATCGACAAGAGCTTCAAGCATTTCCCTTTCATAGATAAAATCCTCAATTTCTTCACTCCACACTCCTTTGTAGATTATTAAACTATCACGATAGTCCAAAGAATCATTCGTCCAGTTTTCATTATCATCAATTACAAATACTTTGCCCTCTGTATTTATATCAAATCCGGAAGGGATATATTGATGAAACCGGTCATTAGAAAAGAGAAAAATTGACGTATTATATGTAGTATCTCCCAGGTCAGAAACTCCGTGAACATGGGTCCAGGGGGGAGGCATGTCATACAAACAAGGTGTAAAATAAGTTAGATATGCATCATCTGGCTCCGTATTTCCGGCAGGATTAAAAATACCTCCCTGGGGATAACGGGCACTGGAAAGTAACCATTCTTCCGGGTTTGCAATGGCAACATAAAATTCAATCATATTGTCCCAAGTCGTTCCACCATTCTTCGAAATATCATACCCCAGGTCACCACTGAAACCACCAGGATCCAGTACCCCACCCATCCGGTGAATATTGACCACTGTATTGAGATCCTGATCAACCCAAAGGTAGGAGAGCTTTTTCCAATAAGAATAAGCATTTGCCGATGTGCCAATGTCAATAATCGAAACGAAATTTACATCCCTGCCGGGGATCGGCATTTCAGGCAACGGCTTAACAACTTGTTTGGATTCTGTCTGATTGTCACTGGAAGAGATTGTTTCAACCCTCATTTTTGCTTTGTCCATCTTGAATGGATTGTTTTGCGCAAAGCCTGAAATAATAAAAAGAAAACTGAATGCAATCAAGTAGATTTTTTTCATGGCGGCAGTAGTTTGGGGCGAATTTGTAAAA
>Ga0164318_10003053_pt1 | contig 15763 bp, 13 predicted proteins | sample GuaBasSedimGuay9_FD_113734 | JGI IMG/M metagenome (GOLD analysis project Ga0164318, IMG submission 113734) | Subseafloor sediment microbial communities from Guaymas Basin, Gulf of California, Mexico - Guay9, Core 4571-4, 0-3 cm | ecosystem: Environmental > Aquatic > Marine > Hydrothermal vents...
CGAAAGAGCGCGACGTCCCGGTTGAATGAAAAACGCAATCCTTTTGCTCTCTTCGCCTGGAGTCTCCATGCGATGTCGATCACTTCGCAAATTGCTATCAGTGAGATGTTCCAGCGCGATCTGATCGATAAAACCTTCCTGAAGAGCCTGACGGCGTTGAGCGTCCTCGATCATGGCCCTTTGCGGGCCAAAGAGTTTCTGGAGAAGTACGGAATCATCCTGCTGTATCTTCCCCAGTACAAGAAAACCTATCTCGACGGCGCTGCCTTCCTTCGCTCCGATGGAACTCCGATTATTATTGTTACCGGCCGTTATGATCGATTGGATAACTTCTGGTTTGTCCTTCTCCATGAGCTCGGTCATATAACCCTGGGGCATCTGAGTGAAGACCGCCCTTCGTTGGCTGATGATATGAGCTTAAGGGGACTCGCCGGCGAAGATGCCATAGAGAAAGAGGCTGATGCGTTCGCAGAGGAAGCACTGGTTCCCAAGGATCTGCATTTCGATCCTCAAGCGCCTCTATCTCAATCCGAAGTTAGGATGTTTGCCAAAAAGCATGAACTCAATCCCGCGATTCTCGCAGGTAAGATTCAGTTTGCTCGAAAGAATTATTCGGTGTTTCGGAATCTGCTGGGAAGAGGGAAAGTCAAGGAGTGCTTTGTGGAATGAAAATACCGACTGTTGCTGCAGCCGGTGTTAAACAACCCGGTTTTACAGCCTCAAGTTGACCTTCACACCTCCGGTGTGTTTCGTGGAGGACATCAAAGAGCCCCATGCATGGTGGCTGAATGTTGTTCTTCAACCGATCCTTTACCGCAAGTTGAACCGCGTTGCTATCGCCCAGGCCGGCAACTGCTCCAGCATCGTCAATCCCCAGATAAATTATCCCGCCGTCCAGGTAATTCAGGAATGCAACAACTTCTTTTCCAGGAAGTTGGTAAGCTGCTTTTTATATTCGATGCGGTTTGATTCGGTCATCTGTTCTCAGTCTTTCTTAATGATTTTATCAGTCGATAGACTGTTGTCCCGGTATTTCTCGGCCAATCAATACATGGCGGCGTATCTTTAATTTTTGCTCTCCTAATCGCTTCTGATATTCCCGGAATCATTTTATCCGGTTGAATTACTTTATCGTAGTTGGGCAGGTATCGTTTCAATCGGTCCGAACAATTATTTGGTGAACTGATTTTGTTTCCTTCTTCAAAATGAAGGAGCAACCAGTATTCAAACCGTGGATTACTTACCGCTAAACCGTACCGAGAATCCGAAATACTCCAATTGAACATAGTCGTCAATTGAGACTCTGTCCAATTGTCCTTATCAATCACAAGCCAGGCTTCATCATCATCCCGCAATGATGCTTCCCGGAGAAACCGTTTCATCTCCCTGAGAACGGTTATTGGTCCGGAGCCTTTGTTCTTGATGACTTTTACGTGAAGTACAGTAGTATCATTGTTAAACATTTTGAAATAGCCGGGTTCAGTTACCGTTCCTTCAGTAGAGAGAACAAACATTCGTTTATAACGGCGTTTACCTATCCGCCGTTGGTATTTACGTCTGCTCATTCAGTATCCCAAGCAGACTTCGCCATATTTTTGGGAATCCCGCCCATCCGGCCCTGGAGATAGCTCTTGAGGATATCTTTGTCGTTGCGAATGTCTTCATATTCGCTGAAGCTGATCATCCGGGAACTCCCGTCGGAATCTCGTTCGGTAATCCACATTTCATCCCGTCTGAAGAGTGTCTGGTTCATAAGTAGAAGATCGTGTGTAGTGAAAAGAAGTTGTTTTCTACTACTCTCTGAACAGCTGGAGAGGAATACCTCCAGGAGCTGCCGAATTAGTAACGAGTGAAGGCTTCGATCAATTTCATCGATGATGAAGACCTTTGGAATTCGGGTATTTACAAGATCCAGAATTGCCGGTAAAAGATCAATAATACGTCTTGTTCCGTCGGACTCCTGGCTCATTTCAAACCGGATATCCTTCCCCTTTGAATCTTTATGATAGGTATAGAGCTTATGGGCCAACAGTTCGTTATCTGTTCGTGTAACGATAATCTGTTCATCTTTGTTTCTGATCTTAACAGCTACATTTTTTCTGACCTCTTCTATCAGCTTCTGCTTTAGTTCTTCGGGGAAAGGAAGGTTGTCCATTGATATTTCTTCTCCTCCCAGATGAGTGATACCAGTATCGAGATTAGGGAGAATGGCATTCATGGTGTCATGAAGCAGGCTGCCTTCGGTGATAAAATGCTCGAAAGATTCAAATCGAGTGTCCGGTGCTACCAATACCAGTGTTTCAGCAAACCATTTGTAGACCGGAAGAAATGTCGTTACCTTCTGAGACACGCTATTTGTCAGGAAGAGTTGATTGTCCCGGGTTCCTTCAAAGGCAAACATAAGTCGTGAATTCACTATAGATGAATGGAGCTTGGGATCGGGATTATCCCCCTTTCTGTGATAGAGAACCTTCTCACTGCTGCTCGTCACCTTAGTAAGTTTCTCTTCAATTACTTTAATTGCGGAGAGAGTGAAAGAGAGTTCGTAGATGTCTTTATCTACCAGAATTTCAAATGTGAAGGATACAGGATTCTTTCTTTTATCTTCATTCAACAAAAATGGTTCGACATATATTTGGTAGTCAGGTAATGAGCCCCTGGTGATGTAGTGTTTGGCAAAGTTGATGGCTTTAAAGAAGTTAGTTTTCCCTGAAGCATTACCGCCGTAGATTACAGCTGTGGGAAGAGCTCGGAGACGATACTTTTTCAGCCTGGCCAGACGATCTCCATGCTGCTGTTCCTTGGTTGCAGTCATCGTAAAAACGGTTCTGTCTCGAAAAGACATCCAATTCTCGATTGAGAAATTAATAAGCATCTCGGAAATTCTCCTTCTTATGAAGAATATATATCAATTATAGCTAGTTTACAACATAAGAGGAGATATTTTCTCTCCGACAGGGCATTGGTGGCTGAAGTATTTTTACCTTACAATCTCAAAGTATTTCTGAAACAGAGGGGTAGTGTCTTTATACTGTTTGAACATCCAATCACTAAGATTCTTTTTTTCTTCCGCTATCGTAGAACGTTTATTTCCTATTGGGATTCCTTGAGAGCCATCCATCGGATATAGTTGAATTTGAAGAAAATAAAGCTCTAAAGCCTTATCACGAAGTTCTGTTAGGAATTCTTGGACTTCTTGATCAAATAGATATTGTCCTACTGAAACCCTACTGTAGAACTCTTGAATTTGATTATCTGATGTAAATCCTTTTTGCAGAATGATTGATAAGAATTCTATAGTTTCCTGAAAAATCTTTTCTCTTCGATCAAATAGTTCATGTTTTAATCGATTTTTGTTTATCTTATATTGTTGGATCGCAACTATCGTCGCGATAAATGCAATCACTAATGTCAATATTGCTGTAATTATTGAAGTTATACTTGGTTTCTGCGATGGAATAGACTCTATGATGACATGAATGGTTTCATTCATGGCGGCCTCCTTAATCAAAATTTCTAATTATTAATTCTACTGAAAAGGAGGTTCTCTCTCTCTCTTTCCTTTTAAATCATTCTTATTCATACCAGACCCTAATCTTCCCAGATATTAGTTTTGGGAGTAATATGTTTCTGCAATTTTCAAGAATCTGAACTTGTTGTTGATTCAATTTAATTTTTTCAAATATGGCTTCTGTAACTTTCCCGAATTTTCTCATACTTACAACATCAGGTAAAGGGATTTCTATCTCTTTAATCATTCTGGAGTTTATTGCTGTTACTATTGAAGAAGTACTTCCCAGAGAATCATATCTATATGTTTTCAAGAACAAAAAGAGGTATTCCTTACTGAAAGATGTTTCGGGTTTGATTTTAAATTGTGCGATTGCTTCGTTAGATAACATATCCTCTGTGGTAATAGCGACTCTCCCAACTGTCATTTTAAAACTTAAAACAACTGTATCTACCGGAATTATTGGTATTTTAAATTGCTTAACAGCTTCCTGAGTTAAGAATTCTGCTGTTTTAGAAATAAAAATTCCATCATTTCCTAAGTCCTTTATTGAAATCCATTTAAAGTTTTTAGGATTATCCGAGAACCAATGAAATTCTTTTCTTGGAGGTGTTCTACCAATGGCAATATCTGTAGCTTCACCTAATCTTTCTATTTCCCAACTCTCATCCGCCTCTTCCACAAACCACTGACGAAAGAGTGTCTCCGCCATGGATTCCAAAGTCTTATTCTGTCGATGGAGAAGATCAATTTTGTCGTCAAGACTGGAGAGGACGGAGGCTATGGCTTTTTGTTCGGGGAGGGGGGGGAGAAGGATCGGAAGTTTCCGAATGGTAGACATATTTAATCGTTCAGCAACACTTCCATCACGATATCCATGGATAAACAATTGCATTATCGGGCTATTAATCCAAAAACGAATATACTCAGATTCTTGGTCATCGTCCGGCCTAATTAAAACCATTCGCTGACCAAGGCAAAGCTTTGTATTATCGGGAATCACGGCCGCTATACCGAAATATGTGCCTTCTCGGCTTAATAGAATATCACCTGTTTTTGGCTCCGCTCTCTTTATTCTATCAATATAAGAGGCTTCTGAAACTTTAAGAGTGTTTGCAGTATTCAGTTTCCCCTTAATAATATCGGGTGTTCTAACTATATGATATCCTTTTACCGTAAACTTGGGTGTTGAATGGGGACAATCGAAGATACCATTACTCAGTGCCTCCAGGTAATGGAAACGCCAACCTTTAGGAATAAAAAATATTGACGAATAGTATTCTAAGTCCGAAGTAGATATGCTCATTTCAGATCTCGTATTTTGCTTACTGAGACTTTATTAAGATTCTCCAGAATCTGAGCATTCAACCTCTCCTCCTCCTTCAGCTGCTCCTCAAACTCAGCCTTCAGACTTGTAAAGCGTTCCTTGAAATCAAAGTCATCCTCTTCCTCCGCCAGTCCGACATAGCGGCCGGGAGTCAGGGCGTAGTCCAGTTCCCGGACCCGTTCGATAGCAGTGGAACTGCAGAACCCTTTCACATCTTCGTATCCATTGCCGGATTCCCGCCATTGATGGTAGGTGTCTGCGATTCTCTGGATGTCCTCCGGGGAAAGTACCCGGGTCCGGCGGTTGATGAGGTGGCCTTCATTCCGGGCATCGATGAAGAGTATCTCTTCACTTCGGCTGCCGGCCTTGTCCCGGTTGAGGAACCAGAGACTGGCGGGGATCTGGGTGTTCAGAAAGAGCTTGGCCGGAAGATTGACGATGCAGTCAACCAGACGGGCTTCGATGAGTTCTTTACGGATATTCCCTTCACCTGAGCTCTTGGAGGTCAGCGAGCCTTTGGCGAGCACAAATCCGGCAATTCCAGAAGGATTTAAATGATAGAGGAAGTGCTGGATCCAGGCGTAGTTGGCATTTCCCGGGGGTGGGGTGCCGTATTGCCAGCGGCCGTCGCCTCGGAGTTGATCCCCGGACCAGTCGCTGTCGTTGAAGGGCGGATTGGCGATAACGAAGTCGGCTTTGAGGTCTTTATGGGAGTCGTTGAGAAAGGAGCCTTCGTTGTTCCACCGAACCTGGGAGGAGTCGATGCCCCGGATGGCGAGGTTCATTTTGGCCAGACGCCAGGTGGTTAAGTTACTTTCCTGTCCGTAGATGGAGATGTCGTTTACCCGGCCCTGGTGGTTCTAGACGAATTTCTCGGACTGGACGAACATGCCTCCCGAGCCGCAGCAGGGATCGAGTACCCGGCCTTTGTAGGGCTGGAGCATTTCCACCAGGAGATTGACGACACATCGGGGGGTGTAGAATTGACCGCCTTTCTTGCCTTCGGTGAGAGCGAACTCCCCGAGGAAGTATTCGAAGACGTGGCCGAGGATGTCGGCGGAACGGGCGGCGGCGTCTCCCAATGCGATGTTGCCCACGAGGTCAATTAAACCCCCGAGAGTTGTGGGATCCAGGTTGCCCCGGGCGAAGACTTTGGGGAGAACGTCCCGGAGGGAGGGGTTTTCCTGTTCGATAGTGTCCATGGCTTCATCGACACTCTTGCCGATGGTGGGCTGTTTGGCTTCAGAAACGAGAAATGACCAGCGGGCTGCGGTTGGGACAAAGAAGACGTTTTCGGCTTTGTATTCATCCTTGTCTTCAGGGTCGGTCCCGGCGTACTCACCTTCTCCTTCGATGAGTTTTGAATGGAGTTCTTCGAAGGCGTCGGAGATGTATTTGAGAAAGATGAGGCCGAGAACGATGTGCTTGTACTCGGCGGCATCGATGTTCTTCCGAAGTTTGTCGGCGGCCTTCCAGAGTTGCTTTTCGATGGGTTCTTCTTTTTGCTGTTTTGCTTTCGCCATGGGGGGAGTATAGCAGGTTTTCTTTCTTTATCAGAGCAGCGAAATCGTCGGCCAGGCTCCCCGTACACTGCCGTAGTGCCTTTTGCAGCCTGGAAAAACTGCTGAATTCGAATCGGGGGTTACTGGTGCTTTTTGTTCATCCAGATAACTCTCCGGGCTTCTGTTGGCTGCAATACAACGGAGAACTTCTGCCTGTATTTCTGTTAACGGAATAGTTTACGGCAAGAAGAAATCCTTCCCGGCCTCCCTTTTTCCCGATTTCACTCATGTACCTGCTGAGTACCTGCTGATCCGTGTTCATATCTTATATCATAACCCGCTTATGATAAATTTTCGATATTGACATCTCCCCTAAGTGCACGACAATTTCGTTAAATTTCCATACTCCTTACTTTGAATGTGCTTGATAAATTGCAGATAAAAAAAGAATATTCTGCAACAAATCAATGAATTGGATGATTTCGGACAAGGCTCCTTATCGCCACAGTATCAAAAATGTGGGAAGCCCTATTGTCGTTTTGCCCAGCCCGGTTCTGAAGGGCATGGGCCTCTCTGAATGACAACCAGGTCCCTCAAAGGAAAAACAATTTCAAAATAAGACCCTCGGGATGATTTGGAGGCCGGTAGGATCGATACAATATTGAATAAGCTCAAGCCGTTTCTTGATAAGTGCGAAGAAACAGATAGCTGTCGGAAATACCTTATAAAAAATAGAGAACTGTTGAGATCTCCACTTTTTCGCCGGATGGGGCTTTGCTCATCCAGCGACATCGTTGAATCAGAATGTCAGCATGTCGTTTGTGCCAGAGTGAAGCAGTCCGGTATGCATTAGACAGTTCGGAAAGCTAACGTCATTATTGCTCTGAAGTGTTCCAGACTCAGCAGGAGATTTGATGATTTTATGACTGATCGGAAGAAATTTGCTTGGAAATAACTAAATTGTCGTGCACTCCTCTTCAGCCCAGTTGTGACAAGGTGGGAAACACAGCTTCTAATTAATCAGCCCTCTGCGAGTATGTGTGCTGCAGCTGAGTTGAAATCAACACTTACTTTATCACCGATAGAGAAAAACCCGCTTTCAACCGGATTGTAGGTAACGGCATGAAAAGTCTCAGTCTTTTTTTTCTGATCAATCTGATATTCTACCGAAGGTCCAAGATATACTTGAGTTGAAATTACTCCATTAAGCCCGTCATTTTTATCTTTCGATTTTTTAACTCTTAATGATTCCGGCCGTACAACAACTTTTACTGTATCTCCGACTTCAGGATTACCGCTCCAACTTTTAATGTTTTTTTCTGCTGTACCGATCATAATATCTACAGATTCAGCACTCTTACGCAACACCCGGGCGTCGAGAAAATTCGCCTGCCCGATGAAATCGGCAACAAAAGTATTTACTGGGCGTGAGTAGATCTCAAATGGTGTTCCCACCTGCTGAACACGCCCCTCATTCATCACAACAATACGGTCGGAAACAGTCATCGCCTCATCCTGATCATGGGTGACGTAAATACTCGTAATTCCAAAAGTTTTTTGAATACGCCTGATTTCCACCCTCATCTGTTCCCTGAGTTTTGCATCAAGATTGGAAAGGGGCTCATCAAAAAGCAGCACCCGAGGTTTGTTGATAATGGCTCTGGCCAGAGCAACACGTTGCTGTTGACCTCCGGAAAGCTGATCAGGCCGTCTGTTATACATATCTTCCAACCCTGTCATTCTCATGATATCCCGGACTTCTTTCTCAATTTCATTTTTTGGTTTTTTACGGAGAGACAACCCGAAACCGATGTTCTGAGCGACAGTCAGATGTGGAAAGATGGCATAGCTCTGGAAGACCATGGACGTATCACGTTTATTTGGAGGGGTGGAAGTGACATCATCATTATCTATGTATACAGAACCGGAAGTGGGGGATTCAAATCCTGAGATAACCCGGAGGGTTGTTGTTTTCCCACATCCCGAAGGCCCGAGAAGGGTAACCATTTCACCCTCCAGTATATCCAGATTACAATCAACAACTGCTGCCACACCTTTGTCGGGATACTCCGGGTCGCTGAAAAACTTCGATATATTCTGTAATTTCACGCTCATGATGTTCTCCTTAGAACCGAAGTTCGCTTCCCTGCATGCCGCTGAAACGAAGATGCAGGAGCCAGCGAATTATAAGAATGGCGGCAGTAATAATCCCGACAAGGATTACACTGAATGCCGAAGCTGCCCCAAGTCTGCCGGATTCAACCTGTGACATTATCTGCACTGTCATCAGCTGCCAGTTACTGGAGACCAGAAATATTGCCGCGCTGATCGCAGTCATAGCGCGGACAAAGGCAAAAATCAGACCTGAGAAAAAAGCTGGAACCATAAGAGGAAGAGTTATACGCCCGAAGGTTTTACGGCTGTCTGCCCCAAGATCAATTGCGGCTTCCTCAATGGAAGGATCAATCTGTTGAAGTATGGCGACTCCGGACTGTATTCCTACGGGGACATATCTGTAAATAAAGTTGATCAGTAGTATGGCCAGAGTACCGGTCAATACTAAGGGCGGACGGTTGAAGGCCAGAATATATCCGATACCTATAACAGTTCCGGGTACGGCAAAGCTGAGCATTGAAGTAAATTCCAAAGCACCACGGCCAATAAAGCGTTTTCTGACAATGAGAAAAGCTATCACCATACCAAGTACCCCGGAAATCGGGGTGGAAATACCTGCTATCACCAGTGTGTCCAGAACCGCTTCAAAACCGACTCCGAGAACGTAGCCGAAATGACGTAGCGTCAGAGAATTGTCACTTCCCCAGACTTTGGCAAAAGCACCCCAGAGTATAGTAAGATAAATAAGAATCACAAATAAAGAAACCAGCATAGTTCCTGAAAAGAGCAGCCATTTTGCGGGTTTGTTTACAAGCTTGATAGCAGAGGATGTGGGCTTTCCCGTCACTGTAATATATCTATGTTTGGATACCCAGTACTTCTGAATAATGTACGCTGTCATGGAGGGAACCAGGAGTATAAGTGACAGTGCCGCACCTTTCGGGAGGTTATACATTCCTGTTATTTCCAGATAGGCCTGAACCGACAGTATGGGAAACCGGCTGCCGGCAAGAACCAGCGGGTTCCCGAAGTCCGCAAGGGTTTCGATAAAAAGAACCAGCATGGCACTGGCAATCCCCGGGACGGCAAGAGGGAGAGTAACCCTTCTGAAAACATTCCAACGGGAACCTCCGAGATCCAGGGCGGCATCCTCCAGTGTGGGACTGATGGAATCCAGTACACCTTTCAGGGTAATAAAGGCTACCGGAAAGAAAGTGACAACCTGCGCCACCAGGAGTCCGCGAAACCCGTAGATTTTTACATTGGAAAGTCCCAGAACTCCGGCCGTGATAAATCCGTTGTTACCGAAAAGCATGATGATGGACAATGCACCGATAAAAGGAGGTGAAACAATGGGTATTATTGCGATGATGTTGAAAAACCGCTTAAAGGGAATATCCGTTCTTGCAAGTGTAAAAGCAAAGAGGAACCCTACCAAGGTACCCAGTGCAGCTGTTGTGACTCCCATAATGATGCTGTTCCGGAAAGCCTGCCTGAGATACCAGGAAGAGACAATTTCCTTGATAATACTGAAACTGAATCTATCATTTATGACGATACCAGAGAGAATTACTTTTATCAGGGGATAGAGGATAAACAGGATTACCGAGATACCGACAATTGCGATAACAATAAACAGTAACGGATCGCCCAGAAGGATACGCAGTTCCCGGTATTTTCTGGAAATGTACGGTTTAATCTCACCTGTTTTCATTATGATGCTTACCCCAAGAGAACAGCCGGACATTCTATTCAGAATATCCGGTTGCAATTATTAATATTAAAATTGAATGATAACCAAATTATTCGGCTGTAAGTACTTCGTTAACCCAGCGATCAACCAGGCGGGATTTATTCTCTCCGGCCCATTGTACATCAACATCAATTGTTTTAAGACTGTCAAAAGCAGGCATTCCCGGTCCAAGAGCCGCTTCGGGGTTTACCGGGTAAAAATATGTCTTCTGTTCAGATAAAGCATCCTGACCGGTTTTGGAAACGAGCCAGTCAATAAGTTGTTTTGCCGCTTCTTCATTAGGTGCGCCTTTGAGAATGGAGACTGCAGGAGCTTCATACCCGACACCTTCAGAGGGGAATACAACAGCAACAGGGAAACCTTCATCAATAGATTGGAAAAAAGCAGGAGTGAACTGGATGCCGATGGCAGCCTGTCCAACAGCGACGCCCTTGGAAGGACCGGTTCCTGAGGAGGTGTAAGTCTGAATGTTCGGATTGATCCTTGCCATCAGGTTTATACCATCATCTTCACCGAAAATGGTGATGAGAGTGGTCATAATGCTGTAGGCAGTACCTGAAGCCTGAGGTGTTGGAGCCTGGATCAGACCTTTGTATTCCGGTTTGGTAAGATCTTCCCAGGATGTGGGCATTGCAGCGCCGGAACGTTCAAGAGCTTCCGTATGAATACCGAATGCCAGGGGGTTCATGTAGAAGGAACGCCAGTAACTATCAGGATCACGGAATGCAGAGGCCAGAGCCGCATCATTCGGTGATTTATATGCAATGGTCAATCCGTTGTTTTTGGCAATTATGTGATTTTCACTAGGTGCACCCATCCAGACATCTGCCTGTGGATTAGCAGCTTCCGCCTCGATTCTTGCAAGAGCAGGACCAGATGACAGATGAACAAAAGCTGCCTGAATACCAGTATCCTCGGTAAAAGCGTTGAGGATCTTTTTTGCATTCGCCTCATCAACACTTGCGTAGACGGTAACCTCCATCGGTTTCTCGGCAGCCGGACTGGCCATGAGAGCTCCTGTGATAAGCATGGTCAGTAAAAGACCGCTTACAACTATTCGAATTCCTTTTTGCATTTCTGCACTCCTTAAATGTGAAATTGGATTCACTTGGCGTGAAGCAAGAACTATGCCTACTGTCTCAACAGGATATATGATACTTACAGCTTTTATTATGTGCCATAAATGTGCCATTCTTGTGCTAAGGGTGTGCTAAAACTGTGCCGGTTGTGATAATATCAGTCCAATATTACAGGCTATAGTTCCAGTTCTGTATCACCGATCTTCAATTGTCTGAGCTTGTTGTACAGTGTTCGCCGGGGCATGTTCAGCATTTTTGCAGCAGTTGTTTTATTCCCTCCGGCAGCGATGATTGCATTTATAATTCGCCTTCTCACATCCACGGCGGACATCACCGTTACAGCTGCATCCGGCAAACCGGCCGGTATTTCATCCTTTACGAGTTCCGGTGTCAGCTTACGGGGTCTGTGAATTACGAGAAGTCTCTCAATGAAATTTTCAAGTTCTCTGACATTCCCGGGCCAACTATAATCATGCAGCGGTTCATAAAACAGAGGATGAACTTCTACATTACCCAATCCCTCACGTAAACAGACACGCTCTATAAAATATTTTGCAAGGGGTTGAAGATCCTCCGGCCGATCTCTGAGAGCCGGTACATCAAGAGGTACCACGTTGAGCCGGTAATATAGATCCTGCCGGAAATTTCCTGTAGCCATCAGGTCCTGCAGGTTTCTGTTTGTTGCAGCAATAAGCCGAATATCAACCGCTACCGCCTCTGTACTTCCGACTCTGTAGATAATCCGTTCTTGCAGAACCCGCAGTAATGCCACCTGGGTTACCGGACTGAGTTCCGAAACCTCATCCAGAAAAAGAGTCCCACCGTGAGCAAACTCAAAATACCCCGTTTTACGTCTGTTCGCCCCGGTAAATGCATCCTTTTCATAACCGAAAAGTTCGGAACTCAGCAGTGAATCACTGAAGGTTGAGCAGTTTACAGGGACAAAGTGGTTATGCCGGCGGCGGCTCTGTTCATGAATGGCCCGTGCGATAAGCTCCTTTCCAGTCCCGCTTTCTCCAGAAATGAGTACGGTGGAATTACTCCTTGCCAGTGAGGCGATACGGCCATAAACAGATTCCATCTGAAATGAAGACCCGACCAGACGTCTTGAACCGGTTGTTCCTGCCGCGGACTTTGATTTTAGGATTGAATGAATCGTCATTTTCAGATCGCTGTGATTCACGGGTTTTGTAAGATAGTGAACAGCCCCTTCCTTCAACATTGATACGGCTTCTTCAACCGTTCCATAAGCGGTAACAAAAATAAAAGGTATGGCATATCCTCTGGATCTCAAGAGATGAAAAAGTTCAACACCATCGATATCATCCATCCTGATATCGGAAACAATTACATCAGGCTCATGGTGTATTGCTTTGGAAAGCCCTTCCCTCCCGTTCGTTGCACTGAAAACAGTCCATCCTTCCGATCGGAGAAGCTCAGACATAACCGTGCGGATATTCTCTTTGTCATCTATCAGAAGAATTGTTGCTTTCTCAGCCATATACCTTCATCCTCACAGTAACTGTTGTGCCCTTATTTTCTTCACTCTCAATTGAAATGGTCCCTCCCTGCCGTTCAACAACAGTCCTGCAGAACGAAAGTCCAAGTCCTGTTCCCTTTTCTTTACTTGTCATGTAAGGCTCAAAAACTCTGGCTAAAAGGTCTTCAGGAATGCCATGTCCCCGGTCTTCAACCTGTAACTCAACAATATCCTGTTTTTGAACTAAAGAAATTCTGATCCAACCGCCTTTTTCCGGTTGTGCCTCAATGGAATTCAACAGAAGGTTGACAAGAAGGCGGTTCAATTCTTCAGGGTTTCCGGAAACCGTACAGGGTTCCAGACTGGAAGACAGTCTGATATCCGAACTTGAGAACAGAGGTCTGAGAAGCCTCAAAACATGCTCCACGAGGGGAACTGCATCAATGGGAATCAGCGGCTGTTTCCCTGTTGTGGAGAATGCAAGGAATTCTGTCAGATAAGTATTGAGATTGGAGATTTCCTCTCTGATAATCCGAAGATAGAAGCGTTTATCATCTCCAACGGCACCCGAGAGTATCTCCACTGCTCCGTTCATAGCTTCCAGAGGATTTCTGATTTCATGTGCGAGGGATGATGCCATTTTACCGATAGTCTCAAGCTGAATATGCCGATTCAATCGTACCTGCATGGCATTGATTGCAGCAACAACTGTTTTTATCTCTACACCGGCACGAATCGGACTGGGAATATGGCCAATTTCAAATACAGTCGGAATCCTGTCCGCAGTTTCAGCCACGGTGCGCAGAGGAACAACAACCTGCTGCTCGAGGAACCAGGCAAAAAGTACTGCAAAAAAGATTTCAATCAGAAAAATACCGGCTGCCATCAAGGAGTTTTTTCTTACCTGACTCTGCATGCCTGCAAGGGAAAGCCGTATTTCAACCATACCGACCAGTTCTTCTTTCAGATATATCGGTGCTCTGGCTTTTACTGAATCCCTGTAGTTGAAAAGTTGAAAATCTTCAGCGATAGGCCCGGTGAGTATCCATCCTTCGTACTGCCTTCTTGTATCCGCAAGAACCCTGTAGTCATTACTGACAACCAGAGCATAGTTGAATTCTCCCTCAATCAGCATTGAATCAAGCTGTTCCTCAAGGCGTGTGATATACAGGGACAGGAGAGGTTCACGACTCATTTCCGCAAGAGCTTGTGAAAGAACGGTAGCCCTTGTATTTATTTCATCCCTGAGCAGACGGTATTCATGCGCAACCAGGTAGACAGCCTGAAAAACCATCAGCAGAAACAGAACTGTGATGAAGAGAAGTACCTTTGACTGTAGCGATAAGTGCGGAATAAAGTTACGGTTTATCATTTTGTTCCGGCAATATGAAATGGTAGACCCCGTTGAATGATAACAGTGCATCCTTTATTGCTGTAATAACATTTGAAGAATAGTCAGGTCTGACAACCACATACCAGAAAGCTACAGGTTCAGATTCAACAATAAGCCGAAGATCCACTGTTCCAACATCCTGCCCCGGTATGATTTCCGTAATTATTCCGGCATCAACGGCACCGTATCGTATAGCTTTGACAATACTTTCAGAAGTATCCAACAGGAAGACCTCCTCAAGCTTTATTTCCAGTATTGAAGCAATCATTTCCATCGGATATTCATTGGCTGCACAGTGTATATCGGGTGGTAGAATGGCGATCGTATGGCCGATCAGGTCTTCAACTTCCCTGATAACCGAATCCTTACGAACATATAAACGTGTTTTCACTCCAGACCCATCGGGGCCTGTTACTTCCAGCAGTGGCTGAGCGATATTTTCCTGTCTCATCTGCATCATGCGAAGGGGATCCACAACAGCAAAAACAGACTCTCCTGAACGGAAACCTTCTTTTATCGAACTGTGATCATGATTAAGCTGTAGCTTCATATCGTGCCCGGAACGCTCGGATATATCCTCAAGTATCATCAACCAGACTTCCCTGGTAGCCACCGCTTCATTCCCAGTAATGACTGCAAACGGCAAAGGCACGGCTGCTAACACTGGGCTGAGGAGAAGTATGAAGACAATTCCCACTACCATTCTCACATGATTACCGCCGTTACAAAGAAGATGTGAATAAGTAGTGTAGCACCAGTATCTCCCGGCGGAAACCGTTTAATCTTCGTGCACCCACCTCACGGTAATTATAGAACCTTCATAAACCAGTACAGGGCGGTTATTTTTCTGCTTCACTTCCTTGGGAACCATTCCCGGGCAGAAATGTGGTATCTCTCATTGATGTGCAAAATTAAATTTTCTTATTAGCTCATCTGACCTTTGGCGAGACCCAGTGAAACTCAAGGCCCCTGAGGCTTCCCCTCCCGGGCTGTTTTTCCAATCTCCCGGCTGTCCAGAGCTCTCCCCAGAAAATCCCTGACCGTCTCGGCCACTTCAAGTCCCACCCCGGCGGTCTTTGCAATCTCATCGGAACTCCGATCGTATATCCCCTCCAGGGATTTGTATGTAGTCAGCAGCTTTTTACTCTTGGACGGGCCGATACCTGGAACGCCTTCCAGGGTGGAGAGGTTCAGATCCGCCGCTCTCAACTTCTGATTATGGGTAGTGGCAAAGCGGTGGGTTTCATCCCGGACCTGCTGGAGAATACGCAAGCCCGGATCACCTTCAGGCAAACGAATCGGATCAGAGGCTCCAGGCATCCAGAGCTCTTCATCCCGCTTGGCCAGTCCCATAAGGGATATCTTCTTCCCGAGGTTCAGGGCATCCAGAACTTTACGGGCCGCCGAAACCTGACCCTTTCCACCGTCCACCAGTATCAGGTCCGGCAGGGGCTTTTCTTCATTCAGCAGTCTCTGATAACGCCGGGCCACCGCTTCGGCAATAGCCTTGTAATCGTCAATTTCTCCATGGGTACTCATAATCTTGTAATGCCGGTAACCCGCCCGGTCCGGGCGTCCGTCAGTAAAGGAAATCAAGGATGCC
>Ga0164318_10003054_pt1 | contig 15760 bp, 9 predicted proteins | sample GuaBasSedimGuay9_FD_113734 | JGI IMG/M metagenome (GOLD analysis project Ga0164318, IMG submission 113734) | Subseafloor sediment microbial communities from Guaymas Basin, Gulf of California, Mexico - Guay9, Core 4571-4, 0-3 cm | ecosystem: Environmental > Aquatic > Marine > Hydrothermal vents >...
CATTAAATTTGATTGATAAGCTGCACCCCAAAGATTATTAACATCCGAAGATTTATACACATAACGTCCTTGAGTTAACGATTGTCTTGATGCACCGTTAAAATATTGCAACCACATATTCGTGGGTCTGACAGCATCATTTCCCATCATGGTATAAGCCATTTCAGTTTGAATGCTCGGCAATAACAAACTGACGGGTACATCAGTCGGGTTATTGGGGTCAACATTAATATCCGTATCTATCCATTTTTTACAAGATGTAAGTGAGATAACAGATATCAAAATAAAGCCCAAAGCTATTTTTGTTATATTTTTCATATCTATTGTATTTTAATTTTAATTTTTAATTAATATAAATTAGAAAGTTAATCTTATACCAAATGTGTAAGATTTCTTACCCGGCATGTTAAAATAATCCATACCTTGACCGTTATCTGCACCTACTAAACTTGTATTCGGATCAATTCCCGTATACGGAGTTGATAACCATAAGTTTGTACCGGTTGCAAATACTTCAGCATTTGATAAGAATGTTTTATCTAAAATAGTTTTGTTTAACTTATAAGATAGAGAGACTTCTTTTAATCTGATCCAACTTGCATCTTCCATAGCAGCTGCTGAAGGGCCTCCGCCGAAATTACTTCCGTATCCTTGATACCAAGTTTGGTCTAAAACAACAGGTACATGAGCATCACCCGTAACTACGACATTTCCGTCGGCATCTAAATGTCCCAATTTACCTTCAAAATATACAATGTTTTCCGAAGGTGTTAAAGCCATATTAATGGTTCCGTCAGCATTATAAACCACATCTCTGTTTTCTGTTTCCTTAGAAACACCGAAGAAGTTCATAGCAAAACGTGTTCCGTTATAGAATAATCCGCCTTTTTTGAAATCAAATAAGAATGAGAAAGTGATACCTTTATAAGAAACAGAATTGAAAATATTTGCTGTCCAATCCGGATTAATTGTTCCTAAAGAAACCATTGCAGTATCAGCCGGGAACGGGAAACCGTCAGGATATCCGTCTGTAGGATCATCATTAATAATCATATTTCCGTCAGCATCTTTATACCAATCATTTCCGTATACCGAACGATAATCTTCACCGGCAACCGCACGAATTTGAGGTACGGTAAATCCGCTTAAGAATAAATTATCAATTCCTTCGGCTAAGCTTTCAACAACATTTTTGTTTTGTGTAAAGTTAACGTTGATATCCCAATTTAAATCTTTCGTTTTAACAGGGTTTAAATATAAAGAAACCTCGATACCTTTTGATGACATTGTACCGGCATTTCTGTAAACATATCCGTAACCTGAAGTAGGTGCAACCGGAACTGCCATTAACAAGTCAACCGATTGATTGTCAAAATAAGAAACATCAAGACCGATTCTGTCTTTCATAAATTTTAATTCAGCACCAACTTCTATCGTTTTGGTTTTTTCATGATTCAAATCAGCACTTCCAAGTACATCACCCAAAGTAAATCCTGTTTGGCCTAATACGGGAAAATTTAAACCGTCAGTCCATCCGTCACCTGCTCCTGCAGTAAAATAAGGAGTAGATAAGTTATAAGCGCTTGCATAGTTAGCCGTAACCGCATAAGAAGCTCTTAATTTACCTGAAGTTAAAATATTATTACCTTTTAAAGCACCTAATTCAGAAAAAACAAATGATAAGTTAGCAGAAGGGAATAAAGAAGACAAATTATCTTCAGGCATAGTCGTTGCCCATTCATTTCTGACTGTTCCGCCGACATATAACATATGTTTATATCCTAATGTTAAATCACCGAATACAGCCATTGTTCTGAATTCAGTTAAATTTACGGCTGTTTTTTGGTTACTTGTATTTGAAACATCATCAAATCCGGGAATAATTAAATCACCGTCTGTATAACCGTCAACATATTTAAAATAATTTCTGTACATGTTTGCACCTAAATTAAAACTCAAATTTAGGTCATCGGTTAAATTTCTATTAATTTTAGCCAAGAAATCCGTATTAAAAATAGATTGATAATTTCCGGATTCATATACAGAACCTGTTGGTGTATCATTAGAACCGATTGCCATAACATCTTTATAAGAATCTAAATAAAAGTCATTAGAAACTCTTAATGAGAATGATAACCAATCTAAAGCATCATAATCGGCATAAATATTACCGGTTAAACGATTAACTTTATCATGATAATAAATTTTATTGGCAACCCAATACGGATTATCATAACCGCCTCCGTGTCTGTATGATCTTTGACTTCCGTCTTCTAATTCATAACCTGCGGCATTATCAAATGAAGGAGCTGTTCTTAATAAACCGAGCATAATACCGGATGTATTAGAACCTTTTTGAATGAAATTACCGTAAGAATAAACATAATTAATATTTGCTCCGGTAGTAATTTTATCCGTCAATTTTGTAGATGAATTAACACGAATTGAAGTTCTGTTAAAAACATTATTCGGAACAATACCTTCTTCATTTCTGTTACCTATTGAAATATAATAAGAAGAAACATCATTTGCATTACTGAGACTTATATTATTGTTATAAGTATATCCGTTTTGGAAGAATGCATATTTATCATATACTTGAGCAGGTCCGCCGTCAGCTAAGGGATCATTTTGACTTACCAAAGCACCGTGAACATCGTATTCGGGATATAACCAAACACTCGGATCCGTAGAATAAGCCATGGTATCCAATTTAGGACCCCAACTTGTGTTTTTACCGCTAATCCATTGACCGTCCGAACCTTGTCCGTAGGTAGTTTGAAGCGCAGGTAATTTACTGACTTGATTCATACTGAAAGAAGAAGAAAAATTAACTTCCATTTTTTGTCCTGCTTTCCCTTTTTTAGTCGTAATCATAATAACACCGTTGGCAGCTTGCACACCGTAAAGAGCCGTTGCAGCACCGCCTTTTAATACTGAAATACTTTCAATATCTTCCGGATTAATATCAATACTTCTGGCAGACATTTGAACACCGTCAACACCGCTACTACCACCTGTAGAAGCAATCGGTTGTCCGTCAATAACATAAAGCGGTTGATTGTTTCTTGTTAAAGAAGCAGCACCACGAATGGTCATGTAAGAAGCAGAACCTGCACCACCGTCAGATTCAGTTACAATTACACCTGAGGTTCTTGAACCGATAAGTTTAGTAACATCATCCGCATTTGATTGCTGAATGTCTTCTCCGCTTACGCTTTGAACTTCATATCCAAGTGCTTTCTTTTCTTTAGAAACACCTAAAGCTGTTACTACAACCTCATCAATAAATTCACTTGATTGTACTAAAGTAACATCAACAACATTTCCGGTAATAGTCACTTCTTGTGTTTCCATACCAATGTATGAAAATACCAAAGTGTTAGAACCGTCGGGAACGTCAATAGAGTATGCACCGTCACCTAAAGTCATGGTACCTATTGTTGTTCCTTTCACAAGCACACTGACACCGGGTAATGCCTCACCGGCATCATCAATAACTTTACCCGTTACCGTGTTTTGAGCGTAAACTTGCAATCCCAATATAGAGAAAATTGCAAATAATAGCATTAGTTTTTTCATAAACAAACAATTTTTAGTTAACAATTAAAATTTATTTTATCATACAAACTTAATAATAAAATAATTCTAAACAAAACATAAAATACTAATATTTTCAATATTTACAGAGCAAAAACGCATAAGTACCTAATATAGTGTATTTTGTAAAATTCTAAAGAATTAACATTTTTTAACAAGATTTTAGAACACCTTATATATAAAGGGAATCAATTATATATTTTTAAAACGAATATTAATTTAGATAAAAATAATTAATTTTGTAAAAGATAAACTTAAAAACATTCTGATGCAAAAAGAGATATTTATAAAAGTACAAAAATGGCTTACCGAAAAATATGATAATGATACAATAAAAGCCGTAAAAAATTTAATCCGAAATGATGAAAAAGAACTCTTCGACTGTTTTTATAAAAATTTAGAATTCGGAACCGGTGGTTTAAGGGGAATTATGGGAGCAGGTACAAACCGAGTAAATAAGTATACCATAGGTGCTGCCACACAGGGTTTATGTAACTATATAAGTAAAACAATTCTGACAAATAATCAACTGAATGTAGCTATTGCTTATGATTGCCGAAATAACAGTATGTATTTTGCCCAAATTACTGCAGATATTTTTTCGGCAAACGGGTTTCATGTTTATCTTTTTGAAAGTTTAAGACCGACACCGGAATTATCATTTGCCGTCAGAGAATATAATTGTCAGAGCGGAGTTGTGATAACAGCTTCTCATAATCCGAAAGAATACAACGGCTATAAAGTTTATTGGAACGACGGCGCACAAGTTACACATCCGCATGACAAAAACATTATAGAAGAAGTTAATAAAATTACCGATGTAAGTCAAATTAAATTTGAAGGAAATAAAAATGACATTACTCTTTTAGGAGAAAAATTCGATAAAAAATATTTAAACAAAATTACCGAGTTATCTTTGTCACCCAAGATTATAAAAAAGCATTCCGATTTTAAAATTGTTTATACCCCGATTCACGGAACAGGAGTTAAGTTAGTTCCGGAGATTTTGAAAAAATTTGGTTTTACTAATATATATAATGTCCCTGAACAAGATGTAACGGACGGTAATTTCCCCACAGTAATTTCCCCTAATCCGGAAAATGCCGAAGCCCTGCAACTCGCTCTTAAAAAAGCAAAAGAAGTAGGAGCAGAATTAGTATTGGCAACCGATCCGGATGGTGATCGTGTAGGGATTGCCGTAAGAGATATTGAAAATGAACTGATTTTATTAAACGGAAACCAGACTGCAAGTCTTTTAATATATTATCTTATTAAAACCCGAAAAGGGAAAAATCTTTTGAAAGGAAATGAATATATCGTTAAAACAATTGTAACAAGTGAAATACTTTTTGATATTGCATCCTCTTTTAATGTCAATTATTATGATACATTAACCGGTTTTAAATACATAGCAGAAATCATCAGAAATAAAGAAGGCAAAGAATTATTTATAGGCGGCGGAGAAGAAAGTTACGGTTACCTTGCCGGTGAATTTGTAAGGGATAAAGATGCCGTAATGGCTTCTGCATTGATTGCAGAAACAGCTGTTTGGGCCAAAGAACAAGGAAAATCAATGTATGAATTGTTAATAGATTTATATGTTGAATACGGTTTTTATAAAGAAAGTCTTATAAACATCGTCAGAAAAGGAAAATCCGGTGCGGATGAAATTAAACAAATAATGGAAAATTTCAGAAACAATGCTCCTAAAGAAATTGCAGGTTCTAAAGTGATTGAAATAAAAGATTTTTTACTGCAACAAAGCGAAAATTTAGTAACTGAAACAATTGAACCTATTACTTTGCCGCAATCAAATGTGATTCAATTTTATACGGATGACGGTTCTAAAATCACCATTCGTCCTTCCGGAACAGAGCCTAAAATTAAATTTTATATCAGTGTAAAAGAAACCCTATGCTGTAAAGAAAAGTTTGAAGAAAAAAATAAAGAACTCTCTCAAAAAATTCAAAAAATCACAAAATCACTAGATGTCTGACAAGAAAATCTGCAAGTCATCGTATCATTTCATTGATAGACTGAGGATTAAATGCAAATCAGTTTCACTAAAATTAAAATAGTGATACGATGACTATCAGTATTTTAAATTTTGTCTTGCGAATATGAGGTAAATTAAGAATTAATTAATTAACGATGATCCGTCAAAATTTAAAGGCAATAAATCTTTTGCATCATTAATTACCGTAATTTTAGATTCACTGACTAAATAAATTTTAATCGGTGTATTAAAACGTGTTTCTGTTTCAACTAAAACCTGCCTGCATGAACCGCAAGGAGGAATCGGTGATTCCACATATTTCTTATTTGTAAATGCGGTAACGGCAATGGCTTTAACAGGAACATTCGGAAATTTTGAATTGGCATAAAATATTGCAACTCTTTCAGCACAAATCCCGGAAGGGTAAGCGGCATTTTCTTGATTCGTGCCTGTAATTATTTCACCGTTCTCCAACAACACGGCAGCACCTACTTGAAACTTGGAATAAGGGGCATAAGCATTATTAACTGCTCCTTTTGATTTTTGAATTAAAATTTGTTCTTCTTTGCTTAATTCATCAACCGAATCATACTCATAGGTAACGGTTGTGATATTCTTCTTTTTCATGTGTTTATATTTTTAATTTCAAAGATTACATAGGAACACCTGCATGCCGGCTTATTTTTATTCTGCAAAGGCATGTTCGTGCATTAGTCATCCCTTTGGGTATTAAGCTTTTATACCGGGTGTTTCATATGTTTATTTCTATATTTTTAAAGGTCATACGGAACATACCGTGATTAAATAATCATTTCCTTATGTGATTTAATAATTATTTAATCACGGACGTTTCATAAGATTTTATTATAGTGAAAGATGCCCCGCAAAACAGCGAGGCATATTATCTGAACTTCAAATATCGCTATTTTACCGGTGCATTTTTAAGTGTTTCTTTTAAGAAATCCCAAAATTTTGCAACAGTTTCAATATTCACTTTTTCATCGGGTGAATGCGGAAAACGAATAGTCGGTCCGAAAGAAATCATATCCCAATTCGGATAAGTTGCTCCCAAAACTCCGCATTCCAAACCTGCATGAATAATTTTTACAGCCGGCACTTTACCGTATTTTTCATTGTATGATTTTTTCATTGCAGCCAAAATCGGAGAATCAAAATCGGGTTTCCATCCCGGATATTCTCCGGATAGTTTAACTTTTGCACCTGCCAATTTAAATAAAGCTGAAATATCTTTTGCAAGAGAATCTTTTGACGAATCGACTGAACTTCTGATAAGATTTGCAGCCATTATTTTCCCTTTTTCAGATTTTACGATACCCAAATTGGTAGATGTTTCAGGGACATCAGCCATTTCGTCAAGAAAACGTTGTGCTCCGTGCGGTGTAGCTCTTATAGCTTTATACAATTTTTTTGCGACTTTGTTTTCAATAACAAATTTCGGCATTTCAGTTGCCTCCGTTAAAAGTTGAACACCGGGATCTGCCACTCTTAATTCAGCTTTTACAATTCCGTTAAATTCTTCAATATATTTATTTAATTTATTAATATCACTTTCTTTAACGGTAATAACAGCAACGGCTTCACGAGGAATAGCATTCCGCATATCACCGCCTGAAATACTTGCCAATCTGATTTTTGCATTTCCTGATAAATTGTGCAAAAAACGGAATATTATTTTATTGGCATTACCTCTTTGCAAAGGAATGTCAACTCCTGAATGACCGCCTTTTAATCCGGTTACGGTAATTTTAAATGCCTTGTGATTTTTCGGAACTTTCTCTTCTTTATATTTCATATATGCCGTAGCATCAATTCCGCCGGCGCAGCCTATATACAATTCACCCTCATCTTCAGAATCTAAATTCATTAGAATATCTCCGTTTAATAAACCAGATTTCAAATTAAATGCTCCGGTCATTCCGGTTTCTTCGTCAATTGTCATTAAAACTTCAATCGGTCCGTGTTCCAGTGTTTTTGATTCTAACACTGCCATTGCTGCAGCAACACCCATTCCGTTATCGGCACCGAGAGTCGTTCCTTTTGCAGTCACCCAATCACCGTCAACATAAGCTGTAATGGGATCTTTTTCAAAATCATGATCGATATCATTATTTTTTTGAGGTACCATATCCAAGTGACCTTGTAAAATAATGCCTTTGCGGTTTTCATAACCTTTAGTTGCCGATTTTTTTACTATAACATTCCCTACTTCATCAGTAAGATGTTCCAAACCACGCTCTTCAGCCCAATCTTCCATAAATTTTATAATTCGGGCTTCTTTTTTCGAAGGTCTCGGAATTTTTGTTAATTCAACAAAATTCTTCCATACTTCTTTTGGTTCTAAATTTAATAATTCCTTATTCATTTTTTTATATTTTATTTATTAACGATATTTAATTTCTTCATAAAATCATCTTTATATGATTTAGATAAAGGAATGGATTTACTTTTTTCAAGAGATTGCATAAAAATCAAATTATTTTCAATTCGTTCAATTTTATCTCTGTTCACGATAAAAGAACGATGTACACGAATAAATTTCCCCGACGGTAATTTATCCAAAAGAGCTTTCATCGTAAAATGGATGGTATGTTTTTTAGTCGTTGTTTGAATGAGTACGTAGTTCTCCATAGCTTCAATAAAAAGAACATCATCATAAAACAATCTTACAAAAGATGAAGAACTGCTTTTAATAAAAATCCCTTCAGGGCTTAATTTAGCAGCTTCTTCTTCATATTTATTTTTTGCTCTTGTTCCTGCTTTCAAAAATCTGGAATAACTGACGGGTTTCAATAAATAATCCGTAACATCATATTCAATTGCTTGTAAAGCATATTTTTCTTTTGCCGAAACAATAATAATTTGCGGTAAATTATCCAGAATTTCCAAAAATTCGACCCCGCTCATTCCCGGCATTTCAATATCTAAAAATATTATTTCCGTTTTATTTTTACTGTTGAAGAAATTCGCCGCATCTACTGCATTATCGAAAGTTTCAGTTAATTCCAGAAAATCTGTTTTTTTTATGTATTTCTCGATAACCAATCGAGAAACTTTATCATCATCAATAATAATACATTGCATAATTTCGGGTTTTTATCAGTTTTGAATAATTTCAAAAATATGTTGTAATATTCCGGTATTATCAACTAACAAATTAAAATATTCATGTCGATTTGCCGATAATACAACCGTTTTTTTAGTTGCTCTTAAATATTTTGTTTGACTTTCAATATTCATACCGGGTGTAATAATTATTTTTTTTGAAAATTTCTTCTTTCCGTCCGTATCTTCTTCTAATTCTCCTCTTATAAGGATTAAAATTTGTTCGGATGTATCAGATTCGAAATATATTTTCTCATTCTTTTCAAGATTATGGACGGTTATTATTCTTGCCAAATCTACTAATAAATAATCCGGGATACTAAAAAATAATTGATATCGCCTTAATAATTTCACTTTATCTTCAAGTAAAGTTCCGCCTTCCGAAAGGGTTTGAACCAAAACTTGCTTTTCGGGAGACATTCTGTTTAAATAATCAAAACACTTTTGAGGATTTTCATTATATACAATTTTTGCTGCCGTAGTATATATCAATTCATCCGGATGAAAAAGGCATAAAAAAACTTCATCCGGCAATTCACTTCGTCGAATTTGTTTTAACACTTTATTCGTATTCTCGGTTGTCCACGGTTTTATGTCATTGTATGTATGCTCTTCTTTTGAAATTTCATTTTTAGATTTGCTTCTGTGAACACGCTCCGTCATTTCAATCGTTTTTGTAAGCGCCCATGTACTTATTTTATCATAATCTAAAGTAACTAACCATTTTAATCTTTGATTAAAGTCCATCTTCTTTTGAGGGAAATATTTTGACAGTTTTTTTATTCTCTGCGGTGTTGAAATATCATCAAAAATCGGAATAATATAGGGTTTTAAATCAGGTTCAATAAAGTTATCAATCAATTCCAAAGCATAAATCGTATTTTTACCGATAATATTTTTCTTTATTAAATTTACAATTCTGGGTTCATGTAAAAAACTTAAAAGATTAAACAGTAATTCATAATTGGTTTCTTTTTCTTGATCTAAAGCCAAAAATAATTTCAAAGTATTCTTTTCTTGTTTAATGTCACTAATTGAAACAAAAATTCTTAATAAATTATCAATAACATTAAAAATTTTATCTTTTATAATTTTCTCTTCAGAATCATTAACTTGATATTTACAATAATATAAAGCCCAAATTACGGAGATTTGAATTTTTCTTGAGGGATTGTTTATTTTTTTGACAATTAAGGATTTTGCCGTTCCGGAACCCATTTTCGCATAAATCTCAATTATTTTTAATTTAATTGCTTCCTTCTGTGTTTTATCATACATTTTATCTAAAAAAGGCAAGGTCTTTTCGCCGATATCCAGTAATGCAGCCGTGCTGATATGATAATATGCGGTAGATTCAAGGAATTCGGTCATTTTGACAATTAATTTTTCCGATTTTATTCCTGAAGCCAATCGGATTGCAGAATTAACAACCAACTTATCTTTAGAATTAAATAATTTTAATAAATGATTCTCGATATTCTCGAAATCCGGATTTTTAGCTAAATATTTTACGAGTTTTATTTCATCTTCCGGTTTGTTTGATTTCGATAATTTTACAATATCTTTTTTATTCAAATCTTTTATATCTTCAAAAGATAATAATGATAAAGCTCTGTCGGCACATTCTTTGACTTCTTTGTCCTTGGTATTTTTGAATTGAGATTTAATTTGTTTTAATATTCTGTCACGCCATGTTACGTCAATACTTTTTAAAATAGCTTTGTTAATCAATTCATCGTTTTTCTTTAACAATGACGAAGCATAAGGTTCAAAAATCCCCGGATTTGTTTCGGCTAAAATTGTAACACTCAAACGAACCACATCATCATTAAACTTTTTAAATTTTTTGGAAAGCACTTCAGTTCCGTATCGATATTTTGATGTCTCTTTTTGTTTTTGTGAAGTTAATTCTTTAAGAATTTCTCGGAGTTTATTTTTATATGCCATATACAATTTCCTTGCAACAAAAACCCAAATAATTAAAATAGGCAAGAAAAATAACGGATAATATTCCAAGCTGAAACCGTCACCTAAATTCAGAATTAAATTCAAACCCAAAAGCAAAGCACCGGCAATGGCAATAGCAAATTGCATGACAACACCAACCTTCGATTGTACGGCAAATTGAAGTGAAGCCGGCAAAGGTTGATATAAAATATTAAAAGACGGATCGTCTAAACCGCGACGCATAATTCGTTCCATTGATTTATTCAAAGTCATCAATATCAAAAACATGATACTTACAGTCCCAATCGTAAAACCGGAAATCAGAGAAATAAAAACAATTAATGTAAGTGATAAAGGTAAAACAATAAGTCCTAATTTGACACCGTATTTTACCAATATTCGACTTGAAAAATATGAAATTAAAAGTTCGCCTATTTTTAATCCGGCAAATACCAATGCAATAAACGAAGCTACGGAACCTTCTTTGACAAATAAATTTGCTTCCTGAACTTTAATTGCTGAAAGAAACCCGAAATCTGTTATATAAATAACAGTCATTGAGATTGTTGCAGATAAAAAAATCAATCTGAAATACTTATCTTTTATTAAACTCCTAAAGCTTGTATCAATTTTTTCTTTTGCAACTTTTTCCTTTTCTTTTTGTTCGGGAAATTTTTTATAAATTTTTAATAAAATCAGCACAGCAACTATTAGACTTCCTGCTGAAATAAACAATAAATTGTAAGATGTACCGATGAATTTTGACAATACCGGAATAATTAAATAGCCCAAAATTGATGCAATAACTCCGCCCATATTAATCATGCCGAATAAACGTTTTACTTGCACTAAATTCAACAAACGTAATGCTAATCCGCCGGATTCAATTCCGACTAAAGAGATAAACGGCCATGCCCAAATAAAAACAAAAAAACTGAGATATTTCGGATTAACAAAGCTTAAAGAAAGTCTGGCAAATAGGCTGATTATCAGCATAAAAGCTAAAGCAGAAACAAACAAATTTTTGCTTTTTACTTTTTGTTGAAACCATGAATATAATGTAGAAATAATATACCCGAAAAGACCTGCTGTTAAATAGGCATAAGGTAAATGTTCACTCCCGTAGTCTCGAATAAAAACCGAATTTGCCTGAACAAAATAAAAAGCTATAAACAATCCGACAAAAAAGGAATGGAAAAATAATAATAAAAATTTATTCAACTCTTCCGATTTCAATCCGAAAGTATTAATTAATATTTTTTTAAAACTCGGCATTTATTTTTACTGTTTATATTAAGCAATTATTTAACGGAAAGAATTGATTTATTTTCTTTCATATCGTTTATAATTCGTTTAAAATGTTTAATTTCTTTTTCTTTTTCAACAAGCGTTGCAGTTACTTTATTATTTTCAGATAATAATTTTTCGTATTCGTATTGCAATTGACTTGTTTTTGCATTTATTTTTGCAGCAAACAATGATGCTGCAATTGTTTCGGTAACTTTCTCGGTAAATTCAATATTAAAATCATCAATTTCTTTCAGAGAAGCCAATTCAATAACACCTACTAAATAATCTTCTGTTACCAAGGGTACAATAAGAATTGTTTTCGGATTTGCCGTTCCTAAGCCGGAACGTATCTCTGCATAATTATCGGGAACATTTGTAACATAAATCTTTTTCTTTTCATAAGCACACGCACCGGCTAAACCATCTCCTATAAAAATCTTTTTTTCTTGATATTTTCTTCTTCCGTATGCAACAGATGCTGTTAATTCCAGATATTTTTCTTCTGATTCGTCATTAATCATAAAAATTCCGCCTTGATTAACACCAAGCATATCAACTAAACTGCTTATAATATCATAGGATAACTCTGCGATATCTTTGCTCCCTTTCCTTACCAATTCAGAAAACATAGCATAACCTTCATTTGCTTTGCTGCGCCGTTCATTTTCAAATCGCCTCTTTTCTTCCTCATTCGAAGCTTTTTTAATACTTTCACGCATGTCTAATAAAGAATTTCCGAGTTTATCATCAGAACTTAAAGGTTTAAATTCAGCATCAATATTTCCCTGTCCTATTTCTAAAGAAAAATCAGCATATTGATTTAGCCCGAAAATTAAATCATTTAAAGAGTTAAGCATTTCTCCCAATTCATCATTCCTTTTAATTTGCTCAACTTCAAGAACATGACCTTTTGACATTTCAAATAATTTCTGCTTCACATTCGAAATCGAATCACTGATTGATTTTCCGAAATAAAACAAACTAAGCGATGCAACCGATATTAAAATTAAACCGAATATAACAACAACACTGATTAAACGATTTGTTTGTTTATTAAGTTCAGCCGTCTTTTGTGTAACCATTGCATCAATATAATCCACATAAACACCTGTCCCGATTACCCAGCCCAAAGGTTCAAATAATCTGATATAACTTAACTTAGGAATACGTTCATTCGTTCCGGGTTTATAATAATCATATTTCAAAAATCCGGCACCTCCGTTTTTATTGATAACATCAGCAAATGCTTCATATACGTTTTGTTTGGTATCCTGAATATAAAATACTTGCACCGTTCCGTTCATTTCGGGTTTAACAGGGTGCATAATTACCGTATAGGGCGGCTTAACTTCATTAAGCCATATATAACCGGCATCTCCGAAAGTAATTTGTTCAATATCACGAACAGCATATTTTAATTCAGAAGGAAAATCATTTAATAAAACCAAGTGTTTATGATTAGACGATGAAATCTTTGACCAAGCTTTATCTAAAATTTTATAAGCACTGTTTACATTATCTTCAAGCTGTTTTTTAATAATTTCGGTTTGCTCTTGCTTATAGGAATCAATACTTTCTAAAGTTTTATTACGATATTCCCATACGGAAAATACAGTTACGGCAACAATTGTAATAAATACAATGATACTTGTAAACAAAGGTATTTTTGTGCGAATATTCATTAAAAAAGATATCTTTTTTTAAAATCCGAAAGATACAAAAAAAATATTTTATAAACTATTATAAACGTTTTCAGACATTTCATTTTTTCTTTGGAAAACAATTTTATTCTTCTAATTTTGTCATTGAATCAGGTATATTTGATTATTCATTTTCAAATATAAAAGGGAATGTCGTGAAAATCGGCAACAGTACCCGCTGCTGTAAGTTTCTATGTTTTGAACTTTCTTTGCCACTGTCAATTACTCAACTGACGGGAAGGCGTTCAAAATACGGAGTAAGTCAGAAGACCTGCCTAATTCATTATATTTATCCGAAGCTTTCGGGAAAAAAAGCTCTGAGGATGAACATTAATTGCTCATTTCCTTATATTCTTATTCCCTTTTCTTTCGGATTAATTTCGTTGTGTATTAATTTTTTAATTTTTAACTCTTTTTTATTATGAAGAAAAATTTATTTTTAACATCGGTATTAATCGTAATTTTTTCATTTGCGATTAATGCACAAACAACATTTAATTTTGAATCCCTTACAGTTCCGGCTTCAGGCTATTGGAACGGCTCCGATGAAAGCGGAGAGTTCGGAGACAATGAAATTACGTTTTACAATAATTACAATAGTGATTGGGGAAGTTGGACAATGTTTTCATATGCCTATGACACAATAACTTCAGATACTCAATATGCTGCATATGCAGAATCGATTAACGGGCATATTTTCGGTATCGGATATATTCCTTCAGATTGGGAAAACGGCACATACGACAATATTCCGATTACATTTAAATTTAATTCTCCGGTTGCAATTCATTCTGTTGATATTACAAATAATACCAAAACAGCAGATGTTATAATTAACGGAGACAATGCCTTCGGAGAACCTGCTTTTTCCGACGGAGATTATTTTAAAATTATAATTGAAGGTTTTTATAACGACGAATCTCAGGGAGTCGTATCTTTTTTTCTCGCAGATTATACTGCCGGCAATACATACGTTTCGGATACTTGGAATACCGTAAATCTGAGTTCTTTCGGAATAACTGACAGTTTGAAATTTAATTTATACTCAACCCATACAGGTGCATACGGAATGAATACACCTGCTTATTTTTGTATCGATAACATAATATATTCTTATCCTGCAAGTATTGATAACAATCATTCAAATTCTTTTTCAATATATCCGAATCCTGTAAAAGATGTTTTAAACATCACAAACATAATTAACTCAGAAATATCGATTTCGAATTTATCGGGAAAAATCATTTATACTAAAACAGATTGTAATGAATCCGAAAAAATTAACTTATCAAATGTAAAACAGGGAATTTATTTTGTTAAAGTTAAAAATCAAAACGGAATTTTCGTAAAAAAAATCATTAAGTCATAAATTTGAAATCAAAAAAAACCGACGCTTACAAACGCCGGTTTTTAATATTCTAATCACATTATTTTTATTTTTCAACTTTTAAAACTGTCTGAACAATTTCTTCAAATTGCTGTTTACTTCTATAACCGACTATTTGCTTATATTCTCCGTTAGCCGGAACAAATAAAATTGTCGGAATACTTCTTATTTTAAACAAATTCGCTAATTGTGGATTTTTGTCTGTATTAATTTTATAAACTTGTAATTTATTTCCGTATTCCGCTTGAATTGCTTTTAAATGAGGCGCAATCATTTTGCAAGGTCTGCACCAATCAGCATAAAAATCAATAATTATCGGTTTATTTCCTTCATATTTCCAAGTTGAATTTTGGCTGTAATCCCAAACATTTTTCTTAAAACTTGCATCATTCAAATGAATTTCGCTTTGTGAAAATACCGATGCAATTCCGAACATCAATAGTGATGTTATCATTAATAGTTTTCGTTTCATCTTTGTTACATTTAATTTACTGATATCAATAACGAATTTTATACCAAAAAATTACTTAAAAAGAAAGCCGTTGAATATCAGCGGCTTTCAATATCTTTTTTGTGATAAAATTAAGCTGAAGGTTCTTCAACTTTAAGAACATCAGCAATTGCTTTTTTGAAAGTTTCTTTAGGTAATGCACCTACAGCCATTTGAGGTTGTCCGTCTTGCGGAACAAACAATAATGAAGGAATACTTTGAATTCC